>ENA-UOJS01000044-UOJS01000044.1-human-gut-metagenome-genome-assembly--contig:-C74-NODE-44-length-123081-cov-42.633378_pt1 | contig 123081 bp, 94 predicted proteins | sample MGYA00242355_ERZ723902 | MGnify/ENA metagenome assembly ERZ723902
GGCCCGCAGCCTGCACCGGCCCCGCTGCATTGCCCGGCTCGCAGCCTGCCCGGCCCCGCTGCCCGGTCCGCAGCCGGCACTGGCTCGCCCCGGCTCCGCTGTCCGGCCTCGCTGCTCGCGAAGCCCGGCCCTGCCGCCCGCGAAGCGCAAAAATGAACAATGAAAATTGAAAAGGTTCCGGAATGGTTCCGCGTTGTGATGAATGGGAAAAATACTGGAAAACCTTAAAATAATTGAGTATGGAAACAATTGATTGGAGCAAGTTGGGTTTTGACTACCACAAAACCGACTGGAATGTTCGCTATTCCTACACGGATGGCAAATGGAGCGAGATGGAGGTCACGCAGGACGAGTACATCAAGATGCACATGTCGGCCTCGTGTCTGCACTACGGCATCGAGCTGTTCGAGGGTCTGAAGGCCTTCCGCGGCGTCGACGGCAAGATTCGTCTCTTCCGTGTCGAGGAGAATGCACACCGTCTCCAGTCTTCGGCCAAACGTCTCTGCCTGCCTGTTCCCACCACCGAGATGATTGTCAACGCCTGCATCGAGGTCGTTAAGCGCAACGAGGCCTACATTCCTCCCTATGGAACGGGTGCTTCGCTCTACCTGCGTCCCGTGATGTTCGGCACGACGGTCGGACTGGGTGTCAAGCCGGCCAAGGATGCGCTGCTGATTGTCTACGCATCGCCCGTAGGCGCCTACTTCAAGACGGGTATCAAGCCCATCATGGTTGCTTTGGACCGCGAACAGGACCGTGCTGCTCCACGTGGAACGGGCGACGTGAAGGTGGGCGGCAACTATGCGGCCAGCATCTTCTCGGGTGAGAACGCCCACCGTCTGGGCTACTCGAACGTCCTCTACCTCGACGCTGCACAGCACAAGTACATCGAGGAGTGCGGTGCCGCCAACTTCTTCGGCATTAAGAAGGGCAAGTACATCACGCCGAAGTCGCCTTCGATTCTGCCGTCGATTACCAACAAGAGCCTGCGTCAGCTTGCTGCCGACATGGGTCTGGTGGTTGAGGAGCGCCCCATTCCGCTCGAGGAGCTGGGCACCTTCGAGGAGTGCGGCGCCTGCGGTACGGCAGCCGTCATCTCGCCGATTGGCAAGATTTTCGACATGCAGACCAACAAGGTCTACGAGTACGGCACCGAGGTGGGTAAGGTTTCGATGGAGCTCTACACGCGCCTGCAGGATATCCAGTACGGCCGTGCCGAGGATACCCACGGCTGGAACACGATTATTGAGTAATCCGACCCTTTGCTTCGAACGACCTTCAGGGCGGCCGGCACTTTTTAAGCAAAATTTTCAACGAATTTTTTTTAGCTGCGTCCGCTCCCCTTCCGTCGTTCCAAAACAATTTTCAGGGGTGAACCGGAAAGCGGTTCACCCCTTTTTTATTGATTTCTCTTTGGCAATCATTGCCTCCGTTCAACCTCCTGTCTATTCTACCTTCCTTCTCTTTTCTATTTTTTTTCTCCTTCTCCCGCTCTCCTCTTTCGGGCCTCTCCGCTTCTGCCTCTTTACCTCTACCTCTCCACCTCCCTTCCTCCGCCCCCCCTTCACTCTCTGTCTTCCCAGCCTCCGTTTCTTTTTCTCTTTCTGTTTATTCCTTTCTTCTTCCTCGCCCTCTGTTCCACGTGGAACGTTTGGCCTCTCTTATTACTTGATTGTTCCACGTGGAACCATTGTTGCGAATAAAAAAAAAAGAGTGTGTTCCACGTGGAACACACTCTTGCTGTCCTGCTCTGTTTTGAATCCCCTTTGCCCTCGGCCGCTTCTGTCGCAGTAAGTTTTCTTTCGGCGCTGCACTGCTGCGTGCGGTATGTTCCCCTATCGTCCGAATTTTACCAGCAGCACGTTGATGTCCGCCGGCGACACGCCCGGGATGCGCGAGGCCCGACCGATGGTCTCCGGTCGAATTTTCGAGAGCTTCTGCCGCGCCTCAATCGTAAGCGAATTCATCGAGAAAAAGTCGAAATCGGCCGGAATTCGTATGTTTTCCAACCGGTGGAGCTTCTCGGCAATGAATTTTTCGCGCTCTATGTAGCCTTTGTACTTGATTTGGATTTCTGCCTCCTCCATCGCCTCGTCGGTCATCGCCACCTCCTCCATGAAGCGGCGGAGCCGCGGCAGCACCTCCTTCAGCCCGCGGAAGGTGACATCGTTACGCATCAGTACCTCGTAGAGCTTGCGTCCCTGTGTCAGAGGCTCCGAATTGAGCGATTTCAAATAGCTCTCAATTTCGGATGCTTTGACACTCTGCCGGCGGGCGAAGGCTACAAGCGATTCTACGAGCGATTTTTTTTGCAGGAAATGAGCGTACCTTTTTTCCGAAATCAGACCGATTTCATACCCTTTCGGCGTCAGCCGCATGTCGGCATTGTCCTGCCGGAGCAGAATCCGGTACTCGGCCCGCGAGGTGAACATGCGGTAGGGCTCGTCGACCCCCTTGGTCACCAGGTCGTCAATCAGCACGCCGATGTAGGCCTCGTCGCGCTGCAGCACCAGCGGCTCGCGCCCTGCCAGCTTGAGGTGGGCATTGATACCCGCCATGAGCCCCTGGGCGGCCGCCTCCTCATACCCCGTCGTGCCGTTGACCTGCCCGGCGAAGTAGAGCCCTGCGACGCGCTTCGTCTCGAGCGTGTGGAGGAGCTGCGTGGGTGGGAAGTAGTCGTATTCGATGGCGTAACCCGGGCGGTAGATGTGGAGCTGCTCGAAGCCCTCGATGCGGTGCAGCGCCTCCCACTGCACCTCCCACGGCAGCGACGACGAGAAGCCGTTGAGGTAGTATTCGTTCGTCTTCCGCCCTTCGGGTTCGAGGAAGAGCTGGTGCTGCTCCTTGTCGGCAAAGGTGCGCAGCTTGTCCTCAATCGAGGGGCAGTAGCGCGGTCCGATGCCGTGAATCGTGCCGTTGAAGAGGGGCGAGCGGTCGAATCCGCTGCGCAGAATGGCGTGCACTTCGGGCGACGTGTAGACCAGATAACAGGGCATCTGCTCGCTGACGGGGTGCGTTTCGGGCGAAAACGAGAACTTTTCGGGCTTTTCATCCCCCGGCTGCGGCTCCAGACGGCTGAAATCGATGGTCCGCGCATCGAGGCGTGCGGGGGTGCCGGTCTTCATGCGGCCGGTCTCAAAGCCCACGGCCACGAGCGATTCGGTGATGCCGTGCGAGGCGGCGTCGCCGGCGCGTCCCCCCTCGGCATGGGCCGCACCGCAGTGCATCAACCCTCCGAGGAAGGTGCCGCTCGTGAGCACCACGGCCCGGCACGAGAATTCGACCCCCATGCGGCTCCTCACGCCGCGGATGCGCAGCCTGCCCGGCTGTCCGGCCCCCTCCCCTGCCGCGGCGGATTGTGCCGCAGCTGCGGATGCCGCCGTGCCCGGGTTCGGGGTCTCCGGAGTACCGTCGGCGGACGGCCGCTCCGGGGCCGTTGCGGCGGTTTCGGCCCCCGGCTCCGGCTCGCGGTCGAAGAGCAGCTCGACGGCCGCATCCTGCCAGATGTAGAGGTTGTCGGTGTTCTCCAGCGTGCGGCGCCACTCGGCCGAGAAGGCCCGCTTGTCGCACTGCGCACGGGGACTCCACATGGCCGCCCCCTTCGAGCGGTTGAGCATGCGGAACTGCAGCGTCGTGAGGTCGGTGATGCGGCCCATCTGACCTCCGAGTGCATCTATCTCTCTGACAATCTGTCCTTTAGCTACTCCACCGACTGCCGGGTTGCACGACATTTCGGCGAATTTGACCATATCCATCGTCAGCAGCAGCGTGCGCGAGCCGAGTCGTGCGGCGGCCGATGCGGCCTCGCAACCGGCGTGACCTCCGCCGATGACGATTATATCGTAGTCCAGAACCATCTTTCCTATTTCTCTTCTCTTGTCTCTTGTCGTTGCTTCTTTTCTCTTCGCTTCTTCCCGCTGCCCGCTGCCTTGCCTTTTTTGCGGCGTTTTGCGGTTCGTTGCCTTGCCTCTTTTGCGGCGGTTCGCGGCCTTGCCCCTTTTGGAATTTTTTGTTACCCGCACCTTGCCTCTTTTTGCGGCCTTTTAGCGGTGCTTTCCACGTTGGCTGTCCTTCTTTGTTTTTCCCTCCTTCGCGAGCTTTCCGGGGCGGAAAAAGGGGGGTGCGGCAGGATTAGCGGAAGCGTTGCAGCTGCTTCCCTTCGCCGCCTCCCCTCCTTCTTCGCCCTCCCGGCGAACCTCCCCGGGTGGAAAAGGGGTGTTGCGGCGGGGTAGCTGTGCGGTCGGACTCCGTCTGTTCTCAGTTGCGGCACCCTGTCTGTTGCCTGAGCTCCTGTATGGGCTGAAAGGAGACTGTTTTGCTGCGTTTGCCGGGTGGGTGCAGGAAGTATTCGCTGCTGTTGCAGGAGGCTCTTATCGGGGCGAAAAATGGCTTTTGCAGGCGTTAGGAGTGCTGCTCCGGCTGCCCTCCCTTACTTTTTTGAATGCGCCGGACGTTTGGCCCGTTTCGGGGCGGGTGCGGCGCTCTGCTCCGACGCCTCCTCTTCGTGCCAGAAGGCGAGGTAGCGGTCCTCCTTGCGGTGCATCTGGGCGTTGGTGCGCGGCGTCTTGTCGCGCTGCCCGCAGAGGTGCAGCACGCCGTGGACCACCACGCGGCGCATCTCCTCGAGCTTCGTGGCGCCGTACTGCCGCGCATTGTCGGCCACGGTCTCCACATCGATGAAGATGTCGCCCGAGACGACGTGTGTCCCCCGTCGGTCGCTGTAGTCGAAGGTGATGACGTCGGTATAGTAGTCGTGCCCGAGGTACTGGCGGTTCATCTCGAGCAGCCGTGCGGCCGAGCAGAAGATGTAGCTCACGTCGCCGAGCGTATAACCCTCGGCGCGGGCCACCTCGCCGAGCCACCGGGCCGTGCGCCGCTTCTCGGGCAGGCGGTAGGTGCAGTCGTCGTTGTAGTATCTGACAGCCATAATATGACGTGTGTTGTGTGTTTCAATCCTTGCCGGCCTTGCCGGCCTTGTCCGGCCCTTGCCCGGCCCCGCTCCTTCCGGGTCCTTTTTCAGCTCCGGTGCGGCCTCTCCGGCCTTCTGTGCTCCTCCTGTGTGCCCCCCTCGCTCCGGCCCCCGCGCCTTAGCGGCGGAAGCAGTCCTGGGCGCGCATCTTCATGTTGGGCGAGGGCGGATAGATGCCGAAGACGAGCTTGTATTCGGGCTCCATCGTCACCACGTTCATCGCCGAGCCGATGCTCCCCAGCCGCTGGTTGCGCGACACCTTCTGCCCCTTGGTGACGCTCACCGCCCCCAGATTGGCATAGGAGGTGATGTACTCGCCGTGAGCCACGAAGACATCGTACTTGTTGGTGATGCGGTTGCGCTTGATTTCCACCACCTTGCCGTCGTAAATCGAGATGACGGCCGCCCCCTTCGGACCGGTGATTTCGGCCATGTTCTCCATGTAGCGCTTCACGCGCCCGCCGACCACCGGAAGGCGCAGCCCCGTGGTCTTGTTCGAGAAGGAGGCACCCTCGGTGTTGCCGCGCGTGAGCTTGCGCAGCTCGCTGATGGCGACGTCGAGCTCCTGCTCGCTTGCCATCTTCTGCTGCAGGGCCGTCTTTTCGCGCTTGGAGAGGCGCGATGCCTCGCTGCGTGCCGAGCGGGCGTCGCGCTGCAGCTTCTCGCGCTGCGAGGTGAGGCGCTGCAGCACCGAGTCGAGGGCGCGGTGGCGCGTGTCGAGCAGCGCCTTCTGGTCGGCCACCTCGCGGGCGAGGCTGTCGATTTCGAGGAGCTTGCGCTCGCGCATGGCGGCCACCTCGCGCAGCATGGTGATTTTGCGCGCCACGTCGACGAAGCTGCGCGACGCGAAGAGGTAGGTGAGGTAGTTGTTGTGGCGGTAGTTGCGGTAGGCCTCGCGCACCATGGCGCCGTACTGCTGGCGGTTGCGCTCGAGCGCCGCCGAGAGGTCGCCCGCCACGCTGTCCGTGCGCTCAATCTCGAGCCGCAGCAGCGCCGCCTGCTGCTCCGTGGCGTCGAGCAGCTGGCTGCGCGAGTCAATCTGCCGCGCCAGCCGGCGCAGCCGCTCCTCGGTGGCCGCACGCCCCTTCTTGATGGAGGCGATTTCGCGTTCGCCCCGGGCGATGCGCTGCTCGAGGTCGGCGATGATGCGCTTCTGCCGCTCGATGCGGTCGTTCTGCGCCGCCACGGGATGGAGCGTGCAGAGTGCCGCAAGCAGCATGAGGTATGGGAGCAACTTCTTCATAGCAGGTTCTTTACGGGTCCCGGGGTCTGGCCTTCGCAACGCTCCGCAGACCGCCTATTTCGAGCGCCCTTCGCGTCCGGGCCTCTTCTCCGCGGAGTTTCCGTCGGCCTCGGAGCGGGCGCGGATGCGGCGGTCGACCTCCTGGGGGTCGGCCCCGTTCTCGAGCGCCTTGCGCCAGTAGAATTCGGCCATGAAGCGCTCGTCGAGCGCCTCGAGGATGTCGCCGTAGTGGAGCAGCAGCACCGGACTGTTCGTGCGGTCGAGAGCGATGGCCTGCTGCATGATTTTCTTGGCCTCGGCGGCGCGTCCCAGCCGGAAGAGAATCCACGCCTCGGTGTCGAGGTAGGTGGGTTCGTTGTCCGTGAGCGCCGTCACGCGGCTCGCCATGACGAGGGCCTTCTCCAAATCGCCCCCCTTCTCGGCCAGGAAGTAGGCGTAGTTGTTGAGCACCAGGACGTTGTCCGACCGGTAGCGGAGGCTCTTTTCGTAGGCGGCGAAGCACTTGCGCGTCATGCCGGCCTCGTGGTAGGCGTCGCCGATGAAGCCCCAGACGGCACTGCGCAGCGAGTCGCCCGCGACGTAGCGAAGCGCCTCGCGGTAGGCCTTCACGGCCCGCTCGTGGTGTTTGGCGTAGCTCAGGGCGTGGCCCCGGAAGATGCGGAAGTCGGGGTCGTCGGGGAAGAGCGCGATGGCCTGCGTGACGTACTTCTGCACCGAGTCGGGGCGCTGGAGGTAGTTCTCGATTTCGGCCACGGCACGGAAGTAGCTCTTCACCGGGGGCCGGTCGGCCGAGCGGAGCTTGTAGAGGGCGAGGGCCTCCTCCAGCTCGCCCGAGGCAATCAGGTGGTCGGCATAGAGGCGCACGATGCGCGGGTCGTCCGGATGGCGGATGATGAGCGTCGAGGCCAGGCTGTTGATTTGAGCGTAGTATTCGCGGTAGAAGCGCAGGTCGGAGGTGAGCTGCCCGAAGCGGCGGACCATCTCGTCGATGGTGAGGGCGTCGGTCTCGAAGATGCGGCGCGTGGCGGAGAGCAGCCCCGCATAGTCGTGCCGCGTGTTGTAGAAGTCGGCCAGCGACATGAGCGTCTGCACGTCGGTCGAGTCAATTTCCAGCGCACGGTCGAACTCCGCGCGGGCGAGCGAATCGTTGCCCTGCAGCCCGTAGAGGTTGGCCAGCACCGTGTGGTGTTCCGCCTCGTAGGGAATTTCCTCGGCCACGGCGCGCGCCTCGTCGACCGCCTTGTCGAGCTGGCGCGTGGCGATGAGCAGCTGCCGCTTCATGGTCGAGAGCACGGACGTGCGTCCGAAGCGCACCTCGGCGCTGTCGAGCGTCGCCAGGGCCGAGTAGGGGCGCTCGACCTGTTCGTAGAGCGCCGCCACAAGGCGGTAGTTGTCCGGCTCGCGCGGGTCGTCGCGCAGCAGGCGGCGGAAGATGTCGAGCGCATCGCCGTAGCGCTCGGCATAGATGAGCGTCTGGCCGTAGAGGCGTCCGTACCACTTGTTGGTCGTGTCCGAACGGTAGGCCCGTCCGGCCAGCGCGACCGCCTCGTCGTTCGAGTCGTACATCCCGTTGGCCGCCAGCGTGTAGCTGGCCGGGGCGCAGGCCGAGTCGCAGCGCAGCGCCTCGTGGCAGAGCGTGCGGGCGCCGGCCGTGTCGCGGTCGATGAGCAGCCGCTTCAGCGCATCGGTGTAGAGATAAAGGCTGCGCAGCGAGTCGGGCGGCACGATGCCGCCTGCCGCGGGCGTCCCGCCGCCGCCTGCGGCGGAGAGCAGCCCCGGAAGCATGCACATGCACAGAAGCAGGGTTGCCGCCAGTCGTCTCATGGTCTGCTTGCGCTTTTGGGGTGTGTCGCGACGCCTCAGAGCGCCGTGTCGAACTGATGGAGGAACCGCACGTCGTTCTCGAAGTAGAGGCGCAGGTCCTTGACTCCGTACTTGAGCATGGCGATGCGCTCGATGCCCATGCCGAAGGCGAATCCCGAGTACTTCTTCGGGTCTATTCCGTTGGCCTCCAGCACGTTGGGGTCAACCATGCCGCAGCCCATGATTTCGAGCCAGCCGGTCCCCTTGCAAACCGGGCACCCCTTTCCTCCGCAGAGGTTGCACGAGACGTCGACCTCGGCCGAGGGTTCGGTGAAGGGGAAGTAGGAGGGGCGCATGCGGATGGCGGTCTGCTCGCCGAAGACCTCCTTGGCGAAGTAGAGCAGCGACTGCTTCAGGTCGGCGAACGAAACCCCCTCGTCGATGTAGAGCCCCTCAATCTGGTGGAAGATGCAGTGGGCGCGGTAGGAGATGGCCTCGTTGCGGAAGACGCGGCCCGGGCAGATGACGCGGATGGGGGGCTTCTGACGCTCCATCGTGCGGACCTGAATCGACGAGGTGTGGGTGCGCAGCAGGATGTCGGGGTTCTTCTCGATGAAGAAGGTGTCCTGCATGTCGCGCGCCGGGTGCTCGGGCGGGAAGTTGAGCGCCGAGAAGACGTGCCAGTCATCCTCGATTTCGGGCCCCTCGGCCACGGTGTATCCCAGACGCGAGAAGACCTCGACAATCTGGTTCTTCACCAGCGCGATGGGGTGGCGCGACCCGAGCCGTTCGGCCGAGCCGGGACGGCTCATGTCCTCGCAGGCGGGGGCGTCGGCGGCCTGCTGCTGCATCTGGCTGCGCAGGGCGTTGATGCGCTCCGTGGCGACGCTCTTCAGGTGGTTGATTTTCTGGCCCAACTCGCGCTTGAGCTCCGGCGCAACCCCCTTGAACTCTTCGAGCAGGGCGTTCAGTTCGCCCTTCTTGCCCAGGATTTTGATGCGGAACTCCTCGACATCGGCCGCGGCCTTGGGTTTGAACTCTTCGACTCGTCGGAGAAGCTCATTGATTTTGTCGGTCATATTTTGATAGTTTGTTCTTTTTCCCTACTTTTATCGCCTCTTGCGACGTTACGGCAATATAACGTGCAAAGTTACAAAAAAATTGGGATATGTTCCGAAAAACCCTCTCTTTTCTCCTCGTGGCGCTCCTTGCGGCGGGCGTCGTGCGGGCGCAGCGCGTGGGCGTGGTGATGAGCGGCGGCGGAGCCAAGGGGCTCTACCACATCGGCGTGTTGGAGGCCTTCGAGGAGTGCGGCGTGCCGATTGACTACGTGGCCGGCACCTCGATGGGCTCCATCATCGCGGCGATGTACGCCGCGGGCTACTCCCCGGCCGAGATGCGCGAAATCGTCTCCTCGGGGGTGGTCAAGGAGTGGGTCTCGGGACGCATCGACCCCCGCTATACGGCCTACTACCGCCAGGTGAGCCGCCTGCCGTCGTTCGTCACCTTCCGCCTCAACCTGGGCGACGACTCGGTCAAGCTCTTCCGCACGCCGACCAACCTCATCTCGTCGACCCAAATCGACATGGCCCTCACCGAGCTCTTTGCCCCGGCCACGGCGGCCTGCGGCGGCGACTTCGACGAGCTGATGGTCCCCTTCCTCTGCGTGGCCAGCGACATGAACGCCCGCGAACCGGTGGTGCTGCGCTCGGGCGACCTGAGCGAGGCGGTCCGCTCGTCGATGTCCATCCCGCTGGTATTCAAGCCGATGAAAATCGACTCGATGCTGCTCTACGACGGCGGCATCTACGACAACTTCCCCTGGCGGTCGCTCGACGTGGGCTTCCGCCCCGACCTGCTCATCGGCAGCATCTGCACCGACGGCGGGCGCGCCCCGAGCGAGGAGAACGGCCTCTTCGACCAGGCCTTCATGCTGGCCATGTACGGCACCGACTACGAGATGCCACGCGGGCGGAGCATCACCGTGCGGCGTGCCGTCGACGTCAACATGCTCGACTTCGACCGCGCCGTCGAAATCATGGATGCGGGCTACGCCGACGCCATGGAGAAGATGCCCGAGATCCTCGAGCGCATCCGCGACCGCCGCACCCCCGAGCAGTATGCCGCGCGCCGCGAGGCCTTCCGCGCCCGCTGCCCCGAGTTGCGCTTCGGCAGCTACGACATCGAGGGGCTCACCCGCGCGCAGCGCGAATACGTGCGCGACTTCGTCAAGCTCGACGAGAAGCACCACGGCGGTGAACGCGTGCTGAACTTCGCCCAGCTGCGCGACAACCTCTACTCGGTGCTGGCCGACGGCGACTTCTCGATGGAGTTCCCGCGGGCGCTCTACGACAGCGTGAGCGGCCGCTACACCTTCCGCGCCCGCTTCGTCACCAAGCCCAACTTCCGGCTGCTGGTCGGAGGCAACGTCTCCTCGACGGCCTTCAACCAGGCCTACATCGGGGCTACCTACCGCCGCATCGGGCGCGTGGCGCAGTCGCTGGGGGTCGACCTCTACCTGGGGCCGCTCTACACGTGGGGCTCGGTGGGGGGCCGCACCGACTTCTACGCCTGGAAGCCCCTCTTCCTGGACTACTCCTACAACTTCTCGGTGCAGAACTACCGCCACGGCTCGTTCGGCAACGTGACGAAAATCAACAACACGCAGCCCATCAAGCAGAGCGCCAGCTTCCTGTCGCTGGCCGTGGGGATGCCCCTCACGCAGCGGAGCCTCTTCACGCTGCGGGCCAACGGCGGCCACGTCAACTACCGCTACGACTCGGAGGACTTCCTCGCCGAAGAGACCGACCTTTCGCGCTTCTCCTTCTTCGGGCTCAAGGGCGAAATCGGGCGCAACACCTTCGACAAGTGGCTCTACCCGCGCCGGGGCTCCAACCTCACCTTCTCGGCCATCTACGTCGTCGGACGCGACAAGTACGAGCCCTACGACATGCGTCACTACCTCTCGAAGGAGTTCCGGCAGTGGGGCGGCGTGCGCTTCACCTACGAGAAGTACTTCGACCTGCCGACGGTACCGTGGTTCTCCTTCGGGGTGAGCCTCGACGGGGTCTACACGAACCACCCGGACTTCACGACCGACAACTCGACGCTCCTCTCGATGCCGGCCTACGAGCCCATCGCCCACACGCGGATGATTTACATGCCCGACTTCCGGGCGCGTCGCTTCGTGGGTGCGGGCGTGATGCCGACCTTCGACCTGATGCCCAACTTCTTCTTCCGTGCGGGCTTCTACGCGATGTACCGCGACCGGAGGGCCTACCAACCGGAGGGGAACACGTCGGTGGCGGACCGCCACTGGCACAGCATCGCCGAGGCGTCGCTGGTCTACCACACGCCCATCGGGCCGGTGAGCCTGTCGCTGACCAAGTACGAGGTCGACACGTGGAAGAACATGTACCTGACCTTCAACTTCGGCTACGCCATCTTCGCCCCCAAGGGGACCTTCTATTGACCTGTTGAGGGCCGCCGCCGGGCCCCCGCCGCCCCTGCCCTCTTTCCGACTTCCTCTTTCCGACTCTCTCCGGCCGGCCGCACTCCCTCCGGCCGCCGCGTTCTTGTGCCCCGCTCACGCCTGCCGTTCCCTTCCGCAGTCCGCGCCACGCCTCCGCCGCCTCTTTCTTCGCCCCCCTCTGGTCGGCCGCACTCCCTCCGGCCACCCACGCTCCCGCCGCTGCCCGTATCCCCGCCTTCCGGCACCACTCCCGCCGCACAAAATGAGTATACCCCGCATCCGTTGAGGATGCGGGGTAACCCGGCAAGCAATTGTTTAACTAACTGACTGTGCGATGGCAAATCGCCGTCATTTTTTGGCGCGGACCTTTCGGTGCGGTTCCCGCCTCCGTTCGTTCGTCTCCTTCACTCTTCAACCTGGAGGCGGGATTGGTTCCCGGTTCTGCTTCCTCCTGTTTCACCTCCTTTCCCGGTACCGCCTTTGTCCGAATTTCCGGCCTCACCGCCCGCTCCCGGACCGGTGGATTTGCCGTCTCTGTATGGTGTGGCCCTGCACTGCGGACGGCGCTGCGGCCGCCCAGGCGGGCTTCATTCCTTCACTACGGTAACCTTCTTTTTTTGTGGGTTCGTTATTCCGTTTGCGGCTTTTCGCCTCTGTTTCTGTCTAAACGAGGCGCAAGAAGGGTACCGCATTGCACGTAAAACGACAATGCATTGTCAGTCAATGTGTTGCTGCGGATTGTGTCGTCCGGATGGGTGTGGAGCGACTGTCGCAGGTGTGGAATTTTTCCACGAATTTTGTGTGCAGGGGGTGTGGAGCGGCCCCATGCCGGCCTCAATTCCGTGCCGGTCTCAATGCCGGGGCGGCCGGAATCCCGGGCCAGGGCGTTGTGCCGCCCGAAATGCTTTTCGATGGGTCGCCGCCGGCCTTGCCTCCTCGCCGGCCCTCTTGAAAGGCTGTGGTCTGTTCCGGCCCCCCCTCTTTGCCGGGCGGCCGGCCTTGCTTGCCTCCTCGCCGGCCCTCTTGAATGGCTGTGGTCTGTTCCGGCCCCCTCTTTGCCGGCCCGCCGGACGTTATTCGATGTGGTAGAGGTGGAGCTTGTTGTAGAGCGTCTTGCGGTCGATGCCCAGCAGCCGGGCCGCCTGCGACTTGTTGCCCCCCGTGGCGGCGAGCGCCTGACGAATCTGCTCCTCCTCGCCGGCGCGGTCGCGCAGCGGCGCAGGGGCCGGAGCTCCGGCCAGCTCGGCGGGCAGGTTCCGGGCCGTGATGTACCGCCCGGTGGCCAGCAGCGTGGCCGACATCACGGCGTTGCGCAGCTGGCGCAGGTTGCCCGGCCAGTCGTAGCGCAGCAGCAGGGCGCTGGCCGCAGCGTCGAACCCCACAATCTGCCGCCCCAGCTCGCGGTTGGCCTCGTCGAGGAAGAAGTCGGCATAGAGCGGAATATCCTCGCGCATCTGCTGCAGCTCGGGCATGCGGAGCGCAAACTGGTTGATGCGGTGGTAGAGGTCGGCGCGGAAGGTGCCGCGGGCGATGGCCGCCTCGAGCTCCTCGTTGGTGGCGGCGACCAGCCGGATGTCGATGTCGATTTCGCGGTTGCTCCCCACGGGGCGGATGCGGCGCTCCTGCAGTGCGCGGAGCAGCTGCACCTGGGTCTCGTAGCTCAGGTTGCCGATTTCGTCGAGGAAGAGCGTGCCTCCGTTGGCCGCCATGAAGGCTCCGGTCTTGTCGCCGACGGCCCCCGTGAAGGAGCCTTTGACGTGGCCGAAGAACTCCGAGGCGGCCAGCTCGCGCGGTACCGAGCCGCAGTCGACCGCCACGAAGGGGCGCCCCGAGCGCTTGCTCTCGCTGTGAATCAGCTGGGCGATGTGCTCCTTGCCCGTGCCGCTGGCGCCGGTGATGAGCACCGACATGTTGGTCGGGGCGACGAGCCGCACGTGTTCGTAGAGCTTGCGGGCGGCGTCGCTGCGCCCCTCGATGTAGTTGCGGCGCTGCATCTGCGGCTGTGACCGCCGTGCCGGGGTGCGGGCTGCCGGGGCGGAGTTCGCTGCGCCGGCCCCGGAGCCTGTCGCGGAGATGGTTGCCGAGCCCCTTCCGGAGCCCTGTGCGGCGTCGCGGACGGTCTCCCCGTCTGCGGCCTCCCCTGCGGCGAGCGCCTCGCGGATTTTCTGGAGCAGCAGCTCGGGGTTGACCGGTTTGGCCACGTAGTCGCGCGCCCCGAGCTTCATGCACTGCACGGCGTTCTGGATGTCGGCATAGCCCGTCATGATGATGACGGGTGTGGCGATGCCCTCCGCGGCCATCCACTCCAGCAGCTCGGTGCCGTCGGCGTCGGGCAGGCGCATGTCGCAGAGCACCAGACGGAACGCCCCCTCGGAGAGCCTCCGCCGGGCCGCCTCGGCCGTCGATACGCTCTCGGCCCCGAAGCCCTGCTTCGAGAGCCACGTGCGGAGCATCAGCGCGAGGGTGATGTCGTCGTCGACAATCAGTATGTCACAGCGTGTTTCGTTCATCGGTCCATCTTGAAGGGGGCGCTGTCGCCCTCCTCTCCGGAGGTGCGCTCCCGGGACAAAGATACCTCTTTTTGGGCGAAAACGAGGATTTGGCGGGCATTTTCGCAGGCGCGCTCCATCTCCGCCCGGAATTGGGGGGTGAGGGGCCCCTCGAGGCGTTCGGCACGGCGCAGGGGGGTCGTTACGCTCCGGGCGTCGAGCATCGTGAAGAGGGGGAGCATGCGGTGGGCCGTGGCGCGCAGCGTCGCCCGGTCCCCGCAGGCGAGGGCGCGGCGCAGCGTCTCGACCGAGGCGGTGTGCTGCTCGACAAACGAGCGCAGAATGGCATGCGCCGCCTCGGGGTCGTCGCCCGCAAAGGCGGTCAGCCGCCCGAAATCGGGCCGCTCCACCGGTCCGTCCGACCCTGCCGGACTTGCCGGTTCTCCCGGTTCTCCCGGTTCAGCCGGCCCTGTTGGCTCTATTGAATCGTCCGGCTCGCCCTGCTCTTCCGATGCCTCCGGCTTGTCCGGCCCCGGCTTTGCGGTTCGCTTCCGCTCCGCCCCGGCGCCTGCTTCTCCCGGCTCCCCGGCTCCCGCCTCTTCCGGCTGCTTGGCCCCGGTCCGCTCCGCCTCTGTCTGCTGCCTGTCGGACTGCTTGGGCGAAGCTCCCGTCCCGGGCTGTCCCTCTTCGGACCGTTCCGGCGAATCCTCCGCCGGCCGCTCCTCCTTCCCGGGCCGCTCTTCCGCCCCGGTCTGCTCCGCCTCTCCGGTCGGCCCCGTGCGGTGCAGCACGGCGGCCAGCGTCGCGCAGAGCTCCGCCCGCGTGAAGGGCTTGCGCAGCGCGGCGGCAAAGCCCGCTTCGAGGAGCTCGTCGGTCTCGCTGCGGGCCGTCACGGCGATGACCGGCAGCCCGGGCACCGCCCGCTCCACCTCGGCCCGCACGCCGAATCCGTCGGTCCCGGGCATCTGGATGTCGGTCAGCACCACGTCGAAGCGCCCCTCGGCGGCCATCTGCGCCGCCCGCTCGGGACGGCTGCAGCTGACGGCTCGGATGCCCGCCTGGCGGCACTGCGCCTCGGTCAGCTCGAGCTGCAGCGGGTCGTCGTCCACCACCAGCAGCGTCGCCCCGTCCGCCCCGGCGCACTCCTCCTTCCGCTCCGGGAGAGAGTCCCGCGGCCCTGCCGTGCGCTCCCCGACGGGAAGCGTCACCGTGAAGCAGCTCCCCTTTCCGGGGCTGCTTTCGAGGGTGATTTCGCCCCCGAGCAGCCGCACGAGCCGCTCCACAATCGAGAGCCCCAGCCCGAACCCCTCGACCCCGCGGGCCGAGCTGCTCCGTTCGAACTCGCGGAAGATGCGCTCCCGCTCCCCGGCCCCGATGCCCCGCCCCGTGTCGCGCACCGAGAAGCGGAGCCGCCCCCCGCCGCAGGCCACCTCGAGCTCCACGCCCCCCGTGTCGGTGAACTTCACGGCGTTCGAGAGCAGGTTGTCGGCCACCTGGCGGATGCGCGAGGCGTCGCCCGTCACCTCGCAGCGGCAGCCCTCCCCCGTGCGGAGCGTCAGCGTAAGCCCCTTGGCGGCGGCCTGCGCGGCAAAGCCCGCGCGGATGGCCTCGAAGAGGCGCTCGGGGATGAAGGGCACCGTGTTGAGCTCCATCTTGTGGATGTCGAGCCGGTAGAAGTCGAGCAGGCTGCGCGTCAGGGCGAGCAGATGCTCCGACGAGCGGGTGATGTTCTCCAGATAGTGGCGTTCGCGCTCGCCGCGGGTGAGCCGTTCGAGCAGTTCGGTGTAGCCCATGATGGCCCCCAGCGGCGCCTTGATGTCGTGCGTGACGGCCAGCATCAGCTTCTGGCGGGCGTCGAGCAGCGCCGCCTTGTCACGGTTGGCCTGCTCGAGGGCCCGCTTGTAGCGGTTGCTGCGGTTGATGTCGCGCCAGAGAATCGCCACGAAGAGCAGCATGAGGGCGACGGCCGCCGAGGCGATGGCCCCCAGCTGGCGGGTGGTGCGTTTGCGCAGCGCCTCGTCGCGTTCGATGCGGCCGAGCAGGTAGGCGGTCTCCTCCTGCTCGAAGTCGCGGATGAGGCGGTAGACCTTCTCGTCGACCAGCTCGTTGCTGGCCCTCAGCCGCAGCCCCTCGTTCCAGGCCCGGTCGTTGTAGGCGAGGCGCTGGCTGGTCACCGTGCTCTGGAGCGTGCGGAGCACCGACCCGATGGTGTCGCGCATCGACTCGGCCGAGGGGAGCGAGTCGATGACCTCGCGGCGCGAGATGACGAGCGTCGAATCCTCCTTCGGGGGGCTGAAGATGTCGGCGATGCGGCGGAAGAAGCGCCTCTTGCGGCGCGGCGTGGCGACGGTGTCCTGCGAGATGACGCTGCGCACGGGGGGCTGCGTGAGGCTTGCCTCGGCCGAGAGCGAGTCGAGCCGTGCGAGGAGCCGTTCGACGTTGGCGTCGAGCAGCGCGGCGCTCCCCGCCGAGCGGATGGAGCGGCGGAGGTTGGTGGTGCGGAGCACCTTTTCGGCGATGAGGTGTTCGATGCTGTCGAGCCTCAGCCGCTGGAGCGAGTCGGCGTCGGGCGAGAGGCGGCGCAGCGAGTCGAGGCAGCGGCGCACGGAGTCGATTTCGCTGCCGTAGCGGGCGTCGTAGGAGGAGTAGCCGGCAATGGCGAGCTGGGCGCAGCTCTCGGCGCGGTAGAGGTGGTAGAGCGTCTCGCCCACCATGTTGCGCTTGAGGTGGAGCAGCGCGTAGGAGCCGTCGGGCGCAGCGACGCGCACCGTTTCGCGGTAGACGTAGCCCACCGCGAGCAGCGCCGCAGCGACCAGCAGAAGGTATCCTGCGACGATTTTGGTCTTGACGAATTTCGACTCTTCCGGCATCGGTACAAAGATAGGGTTCGCGGCCCGTTTTGCCAAATTTCCCGCCGCGGGCCGCTTCGGCAGCGGTTTCCGGCGGCGGTTTTCGGTGGGCGGTTTTCGGTGGGCGGTTTTCGGTGGGCGGTTTTCGGTGGGCGGTTTTCGGTGGGCGGGCGGCTCGGACGGGCCTCCCGAAACGGTCTCCGGCGGCCGCCTTTTTCAGAAGAGGGCCCGTCGCCCGTCTTCTCCGCCGCGGCTCCTCCTCGGACGGGTCGGCGCCTGCCTCCTTTGCTGCCTCGGACGGGTTGGCGCCCGCCTCCCGGCGCCTGCCTCCTTTGCTGCCTCGGACGGGTTGGCGCCCGCCTCCCTCCCGGCACCTGCCTCCTTTGCTGCCTCGGACGGGCGGCGCCCCGCTTCCCGCCGCCCGCCTCCTTTGCCGCCTCGGACGTGCGGACCCCCGCCGCCTCTCCCCCCCCCTCAGACGGGCAGGTGCTTTTCGACCGTCTCGCGCAGGCGGTCGCTGTCCAGGTGGGTGTAGATTTCGGTGGTCAGGATGCTCTCGTGGCCCAGCATCTCCTGCACCTGGCGGATGCTGGCGCCCCCCTCGAGCAGATGGGTGGCGAACGAGTGGCGGAAGGTGTGGGGGCTGATGTGCTTCGTGATGCCGGCCCGCGCGGCCGCCTGCCTGATGATGGTGAAGAGCATCACGCGCGTGAGCCTTCCGCCGCGGTTGTTGAGGAAGACGGCGTCGTCGCTGGTGGTCACCTCGCGCCGCTTCTCGAGGTAGCGCTGCACCTTGTCGCGCGCCACGCTGCTGATGGGGACCAGCCGCTGCTTGTCCCCCTTGCCGATGACGCGGATGTAGCCCTCGCCGAAGAAGAGGTCGCTCATCCGCAGCGACACGAGCTCCGAAGCGCGCAGCCCGCACGAGTAGAGCACCTCGAGCATGGCGCCGTCGCGCAGCCCCTTGGTCGTCGGCCCCTGTGCGGCGGCGATGATGCGGTCAATCTCCTCGGTCGAGAGGATGTCGGGCAGCGGCCGCCCGAACTTGGGGGCGTTGACGAACTCGGCGGGCGACGACTCGATGCGGTCGCTCAGGAGCAGGTAGTTGAAGAAGCTCTTCACGCCGCTGAGCGCCCGCGCCTGCGAGGCCTTCTCGCGGCCGCGGTCGAAGAGCCACCCCATGTAGCGCTCGACCATCTGTTGCTCGACCTTGCGCGGGGCGACGTCGTACTGCCGCAGGATGAAGTGGGCGAACTGCCTTAGGTCGCGCATGTACGAGGCGACGGTGTTCTGCGAGAGACGCTTCTCAAGGCGGATGTAGAGGCGGTAGCGGCGGGCCTCCTCCTCCCACTTTTTCGTATTTTCTGCCATTCGACGGGTCGGGTTTCCGAAGATTATCCGTAACTTTGTCCTCAAAGGTACGAAAAATTTTACATAATTATGGACTATGTCGTCTTGAATATCCCCTGCCGCGACGGCGAGCAGTGCGAGATTGTGACGGCCGAGCTGGCCGACTACCCCTTCGAGAGCTTCGAGACCGAGGGGACGCTGCTCAAGGCCTACATCCCGGGCGAGCGGCTGGCCGACTGCAAGGCCGAGGTCGATGCGATGCTCGGGCGGATGGGGCTCGAGGGGCGCTACGTCGCCATTGAGACGCAGAACTGGAACGCCCTCTGGGAGCGCAACTTCCCGCCCGTCGAGGTGGAGGGGCGGCTGCTCATCCGTGCGCCGTTCCATGCGCCGGCGCCCGAGGGGGTGGCCGAGGTGGTCATCATGCCGCGCATGTCGTTCGGCACGGGGCACCACGCCACCACGTGGCTCATGGCCTCCGCGACGCTCGATTTGGGGGTTGCCGGCCGCTGCGGACTTGACATGGGGTGCGGCACCGGCGTGCTGGCCATCCTGGCGGCCCGCTGCGGGGCCCGGCGGATGACGGCCATCGACATCGACGACTGGGCTGTGGAGAACTGCCGCGAGAATGCCGAGGCCAATGGCGTCGGTGCGCAGGTCGAGCCGCTGCTGGGCGATGCGCGGCTGCTTGCGGGGCGCCGCTTCGACTTCATCCTGGCCAACATCAACCGCAACATCCTCATGGCCGACATGCCCGCCTATGCGGCGACGCTCGCCGCGGGGGGCGACCTGCTGCTGAGCGGCTTCCTGGCCGGCGATGTCGAGTGCCTGCTGGCGCGTGGCCGCGAGCTGGGATTTGAGCCTGTGGCCCGCCGCGAACGCGACGGCTGGCAGCTGCTCCACCTGCGCCGCACGGAGGCCTGACCCGGTCCCCGGGGGTGGCGGTTGATACGGCGGTCTGCCCCGGCGGTTTCCCCCGGTCACCTGCCCCGGCCGGCAGACCCGGTTGCCGGGCACGGCTGTTTTACCCGGCCGGCCGTCGGCCAGCCCGTCGGTCGGCTTCGGCCGTCAACCCCGCCGGTTGGCTTCGCCCGCCAGCCCGCTGGTCTGCTCCGCCTGCCAACCCGCCGGTTGACCTCGCCCGCCAGCCCGCGGCCAAAGCCCCCCGCCTTCCCCTTCCGCCCTCCCGCCCGCCGGGGGCTGCGGCGCCGGGGCCGGGAAGGCACTCGGCGCTCCATTGTGTCGTACTGCAAACCGAAAACGTGAAAAGCTACAAGGGACGCGGCATCGTGCTGCACACGCTCAAATACGGCGACTCATCGATGGTCGTCTTTCTGCTCACCGACGTGGGCGGCCGCCGCAGCTACATGGTGCAGGGGGTCCGCAGCAGCCGGGGGCGCGGCTCCAAACTGGCGCTCTTCCAGCCGATGTTCGCCCTCGAGTTCGAGGGGCTCGAGTCGTCGCGCCAGCAGATGGACCGCTTTCGCGAGGTGCACAGCGGCATCGTGCTCCGCACGCTCCCCTTCGACGTGCGCAAGTCGACCGTGGCGCTCTTCATGGCCGAGGTACTCTACCGGCTGGTCAAGGAGAGCGAGCCCAACGAGCCTCTCTTCGAGTTCGTATGGAACGGCGTGGCGGCGCTCGACGAGCTGCAGGAGGGGGTGGCCAACTTCCACCTCTGGTTTCTGGCCCGTCTGAGCCGCTTTCTGGGCTTCTTTCCGGGCAACGACTACCGCGAGGGGGACTGCTTCGACATCCGCGAGGGACTCTATACGAAAACCGCCCGGCGCAACGTTTTAATTATGTCGGAGCAGAACGCCCGCACGCTCCACGAACTGATGCACCTCGAGGTGAACCGCCTGGGGACGCTGGCGCTCAACCGCACGCAGCGGGTCGAGTTCCTCAATGCGATGCTCGACTACTACGGCTACCACCTCGACGCCATCAGCGCCGTGCAGTCGGTGCGGATTCTGCGCGAGGTCTTCTGAGGCGCGGAGCCGAAGGGCAATGCGCGGAGGTGCGTACACGGAGCCGGCCGGAAGGGAGGTCGAGTGGAAGCGGAACCGGCCGGAAGTGGTCCCGGGTCGGAGGAAGCTGTTGCCCGTCTTCTCTCCCGCTTCGGTCCCGGGCCGGAGGGGCAAGGATGCGGCTCCGGCGCATGATTGAATGAACCAAGAAAACTACCGTAAACAGTAAAGCAACAAGGAGGAGAGAGCCATGATGAAGAGACGAAACAAGACTTTGCTGCAGGCAGCCCTGACGCTGCTGCTTGCCCTGGGCTGTGCCGGCACGGTTGCGGCGCAACAGCCGCACTACGGCCAGCCCGAAGAGCGAATTTTCCGGAGTGACACCGTGCGCAACGACTTCGGCGAGCGGGAGGTGCTCCACCGCCTCGATTCGCTGGCGTCGTGGAGCCGCCACTACGTCGATTACCGCGTCTACGAACCCGAGCTGGAGAGCTCGCCGGCCCGGCCGGTGGTTCCCATGTCGTCGGTGGTGGTCATTACGCGGGAGCAGCTGCCGCGCCGCGTGCACGTCATCGACAACATGACGCTGCTGGGGCCCCGCTTCATGCTGTCGAACGGACAGGCCTCCAACTGGGGTCCCTATCCCGACTCCTACCTCGACGCGCGCACCATCTCGCTGCCGATGCCCTGACGCGGGGGGCTTTGATGCGGAGGAGCCGCAGCCAGCGCCCTGACGTCTGCCCGACGCCTGCCCGACGTCCGCCCGGTACCCCGCACTTCGCCCTGCATCCGCATCCGGCGCCCGACCGAACTGCCGGAACAACAAACGAACCGGCCGCTCCTGTGAGAGCGGCCGGTTCGCTGTTTGATGGACATCCCGGTTTGTTGTTTCCCGGTTTGTTGTTTCCCGGTTTGTTGTTCCCCGGTTTGTTGTTCCCCGGTCCGTTGGTTCCCGGCCCGTTGTTCCCCGGTTTGTTGTTTCCGGCCCGTTGTTTCCCGGTCCGTTGCCTTCCCTCCGGGGCTACCCGAAGAGCTCGTTGAGCACGTGGGCCAGCCGGTAGCCGGCCCGCTGCAGCTGCTGCTCGGCCAGCGGGTGGTTGCGGTTGAGGAACGATTTGACCTCCCGCGTGGTGAACTCCTGCCCGGGGGCCGCCTGCTCGTAGATGTGACGGCTTGCGAGGGCATTCTCGCGGAACCAGTCGCGCACCGTACCGCGGCAGATGGCGCGAATCTCACGCCGCGTGCAGCGGTCGAGCTGGTGGCCGTACTCGAGGTAGCTCCAGCGGTGGCAGCTTTCGAGGATTACGTCGTCCCACACCGTGTGGTAGTTGTACTTGCGGCCGTTGAAGTAGACCGGATAGCTCTTCAGCTTGCCCCCGCCGTAGCGCACGTGGCCCGGGCAGTGCAGGTCACCCATGAAGTGGATGATGCAGCGCAGGCAGGCGACCACCGTCGAGTCGTCCTGCGTGCGGTAGTCGGCGAGCGTCTCGATGGAGCGCTCGAGTCCCGAGACGACGTCGCCCCGCTTGTCGGGCATGTATTCGAACTGGTCGTCGACCGAGGCCGAGTGGATGGTGCGCCCCCAGGCGTATTGGGGTTCCGAGCGCCAGTCGTCCATCCACGAGGCGTCGTAGACAATCGAGTGGCCGAGGTAGCGTTCGATAACGCGGCGCGCGCGGGGCGTCAGGTGGCATTCGGCGATGTAGGCGATGGCGTCGTGGCCGGTGCGCCCCCAGGCCGAGGCGGTGTCGACCTGCAGCATCAGGAGCGCCGCAGCGAGCAGAAGCACTTTTTTCATGGTCCGATTCGGATTTTTGGGTTTCTCCGGACAAATATAGGGAGAAAATCGGAATGTTATACCTTCCTTTTCGAAATAAAACGCCCGGTTTATCGAAATAAAACGAAACGACCCTCCGCCAGGCTGTTTTTGCCCGTCCCGCCGGACCGTCCTCTGTCCGTTCCGCCGTCGCCGTTCCTCCGCCCATTCCGTCGGCCGTCCCGTCCCGCCTTTTCTCGCCGGACCCTTCTCCGCCGAGACGACCCGCTCCGTCCGCCCCGCCGAACGTCCGTCCTGTTCCGCCGCCCGCCCCGCCGTACCGCCCTCTGTCCGTTCCGCCGTTCCGTCGCCCGTCCTGTTGGCCGCCCCGTCCCGCCTTTTCCTCGCCGCCTGCCCCGTCGTTCCGCCCTAATGGCCGAAGCGCGAGGTGTCGACCGAGTCGTGCCGCCGCTCCTTGTAGCCTCCGAAGCGGAAGGTGAGCCGCGCGGTGAAGGTCCGCGTGTAGAAGCCCGAATCCATGTCGAGGTGCTGCCCGCGGTAGCGGATTTTCGTATAGGGCATCGAGGTGCCGAAGAGGTCCGTGCAGCGCACCGTGAGGCTGGCGCGCCCCCGCGCGAAGCTCCACCGCGCCCCGGCGTCAATCTGCCAGACGGGCTCCACGTCGTAGGTCGCCTGGATGGCGGCGCTCTGGTAGTGGCCCGAGAGGTCGAGCGTCAGGTCGGGCTTGCGGCTCAGGCGGAAGGTGTTGTCCATCCGCACGATGCCGACCCACTTCGAGCGGTCGAAGCCGATGTCGTGGAAGCGGTCGCAGCGCTGCGTGAGCTGCAGCCCCGTGAAGACGAGGCGCGATTCGAGCCACCGCCCCGCCTTGAAGGGGATGATGACGTTGGCGCCCCACTGCCGGTTGGTGTCCCAGTTGAGCGTCTGGTAGATGAGCGCCAGCCGCTCGGAGGATTGCCAGGCCGACTGGGTGAAGTAGTCGAGGGTCTCGTTCCAGAAGAGCATGAAGATGTACTTCGAGCGGAGCATGTAGAGCGCCTGGGCGCTGTAGTTCTTCGCCGGCCGCAGCCCGGGCGAGCCGTGAATCTCCGAGTATCCGTCCACGTAGGAGACCGCCCCCTGCATCTCCCAGTAGGAGGGGTAGCTCTTGTCCGACGAGAGGGTCAGCTGCAGCATGTGCTCCTCGGAGAACATCCAGTTGAACGACGCCTGGGGGTAGAGCGCCCAGTTCTCGTAGTCGCCCATGCGGTAGTACTCGCCGGCGAGCGAGAAGGAGAGGCTCCCCTTCGACAGCGTGCGGCTCGCCCCGGCGTAGAGGTTCGCCGTGTACTCGTCGAGGCTCGACTCGGTGTCGACCGCCTCGATGCTCCCCTCGCGGGGCAGGTAGCGCTGCCAGTCGTGGCTTCCGGCCCAGCTCAGCGCGCCGCCCGCGTTGAGCTTCCACTGCCCGCCCAGTGCCACCTGCTGGTCCGCCGTCACGTTCACCCGGTCGATGAGCTGCCCCGAGACGATGTCGAAGGCGTTTTGGCTGCCCGAGGCGTAGTCGTTCCGCTGCTCCGAGCGCTCGGGGTTGCGGTAGCTCGTGTAGTCGGCCCCCAGCTCGAGCCCGAAGGGGGCCCGGTAGCGGAGCGCGAGGTTGTGCATCTGCGACTCGGTCCGGCTCAAGGAGCGCGAGTCGACGAAGCTGCCCGAGCTGAGCGCGAGCCCCTCGCCCGAGGGGTTGAATGCGGCGGTGTAGGCGGCGCTCAGGCGGCTCTGCTCCGAGGGGCTCCAGTCGAGTGCGGCGCGCAGCCGGTGGTAGGAGCCCTGCTGCGTGATGCGCTCGCTCTGGGCGATGTCGTACCGCTCGCCGTCGAAGTCGTGGAGCGAGCGGAGCTCGTAGTAGCGGCGGTTGTGGATGGTTCCTCCCGTGTAGTTGAGGTCGGCCGACCACTTCGGCGAGGTGTAGACCACGTTGGCGCCCCCTTCCCACGCGCCGAAGCAGCTGTTGGCATACTGGCCGTGGAGCTGCCCCGAGAAGGCGCGCTCGCCGCCGTGGCGCAGCACGATGTTGATGGCCGCGCCGCGCACGTGGTACTGCGGCGGGGCGCTGTACATCACTTCGGCCCGTTCGACCCGCTCGACGGGGGTCGAGCGCAGCAGCGCCTCGAGCTGGTCGGTGCTCATCGTCGTGGGCTTGCCGTTGAGAATCACCGTCACGCTCCCGGCACCGGCGAGCGTCAGCCGCCCCTCCTGCTCCGAGACGCCAGGCAGCCGGGTGATGGCCTCGTAGGCGTTGTTGACCGTCATGCCGCGGGTCGCCGCCTCGAGGTCGTAGTCGAGGCGCCCCTCCTCGACCCGCACTACGGGGCGCTCGGCGCTGACGACCACCCCCTCGATGGCCGTCTCGGAGGCGTCGAGGGTGACCACGCCCACGTTGTCGGCCGACCCCTCGAGGCGCTGCATCCGGTAGGAGAGGTGCTGGAAGAGGAGGCGGTAGGGGCGCACGCGCGAGGCGATGCGGAAGCAGCCCCTCGCGTCGCTTGCTGCGGCAGCCACGTAGAGCGAGTCGCGGTCGAGCATCACCACGGCAACGCCCGGCACGGGCTCGCCGGCGCGGTCCACCACGCACCCCGTCACCTGCCCCGCAGCTGCGGGGGCGGAGGTTGTGGAGGCGGAGGAGGTTGCGGATTCGGTTGCAGCGGATGCGGGGGCGTCGGGGGCTGATGGTTCCGCGGGCTCCGGGGCTTCGGGGGCGGTCTCTTCAACCTCTCCGGCGCGGCCCGCCACCTGCCCGGGGACGGTTGCGGCGGGTTTCACGGATTCGGGGGCGGCGGGGCTGGTTGCTGCCGGCCCCTCTTCTTTTCCGGCACGGCCGGGCTCCGCCGTTCCGCTCTTTTCGGGGGCGGAGGTTTCGGTTGCGGCGGGAGCTTCAACGGGGGATTGCGCCATAAGCGGGGCGGCGCAGAGAAGGGCTGCTACGAGCAGCAGAATCAGAAATCGTTTCATGGTCGATGCGTATGGATTTCGGACGGAGCCTCCGAAGCGGGGAGTTCCATACTGCAAAGATAGCTCCCGGAGCACCTTGCCGATGCAGGCAAAGTCTTGCTCCGACGGATGCAAACGACTGTGGATGAGTGATGTTTTGCTGAAAAAATCTTGCGGCAGGGGCCGCCGTGCTTGCCGCCTTCGGACGGGGCCGGCATCCGGTCGCAGCGCCTGCCTTCTTCGGTGGTCCGGCCACCGCCCGGCTGAGAGAGATGGGGTATTGCCGCCCGGCTGTTGAGGGCCGCCGCCCGGCGGAGGGAGGTGGGGTATTGCCGCCCCGGCTGTTGAGGGCCGCCGCCCGGCCGAGAGAGATAGGGTATTGCCGCCCGGCTGTTGAGGGTCGCCGCCCGCCCGGTCCGCGCCTCTCCAGTCCGCGTCTCTCCGAGTGCCACCCGGCCCGCGCCCCTCCGGTCCGCCGATGACCGAACTTTCCGCCTCCGGTCCGAACCTGTCCGGACCTGCTCCGCGCCCTCCCGGCCTGCTTCGCCCGGCGCTATGCGAAGAAGCGCAGCAGCTCCTCGCGTGCGGCGATGTCCGATTCGGCGATGCGCCGCTTGAGCTTCGACTTGAGCGTGTAGACGCCGTTGGGGGTCATCCCCAGCATGACGCAAATCTCCTGCGGCGAGAAGCCCGCGATGACCAGCGCCGCGAAGTCGTGGTTGCGCTCCGTCCACCCCGGAAAGGCCTCGCGCAGCCGGCTGACCGCCCCCCGGTTGTAGAGGTCGGCCATGCGCACCACGTCGGCCAGCGTCGCGGGGCTCAGCGCCAGCTGGCGCATCTTCTCGCTCAGGCGGGCCCCCTCGCCATAGGTGTAGCAGGTCGCGGCGATGTCGCGGATGTGGGCGAAGCGCCCCTCGAGCAGCTCCTTGAGGGCCGCCTCGCGGCTGTCCGAGGCGTCGAGCCGCGAGGTGAGGCTGTCCTGCGACTCGCGGTAGGAGTCGATGAGCGCCAGATACTCGCCGATGCGCTCGTCGCGCTGCCGCAGCTTGCGGCGGTAGGCCCCCGCCACGCCGACGGCCAGCAGCGCCAGCAGCAGGCAGACCAGCAGCGCAATCCAGACGTCGTAGCGCAGCCGCGTTTCGCGCAGCGCCGCGGCATTTTCGGCCCGGAACTGCCGCTCGAGCTGCACCGAGAGGGCATCGCGGCTTGCGGCCTCGAGCGAGTCCTGCATCTCGATGTAGCGCAGGGCGTGGGCATAGGCCGTCGCATCGTCGCCCTGCCGGTGGTAGATGCCGGCGGCGATGCGGTAGATGTCGACGTTGCCCTGGTGGTAGACGGAGGTGCGGGCGAGCACCCGGTCGGCGTAGCAGCGGGCCGAGTCGAGCTGCCCGATTTGGGCGAAGAGAATCGTCGAGGCGATGTCGTAGAAGGTGCGCTGCGCGTCGTCGGTCGCGGCGCGGCCGTAGGAGAGCGGCGCCGAGTCGATGGCCCCCAGGTCGATGCGGGCACGCTCGGCCAGGAGCCGTTGGGCATCCCAGTCGCCGGCATAGGCGTGGTAGAGGAGGTTCTGGAGCGTAATCTGCTGGGCGAAGTAGCGGAAGCGGAGCGTGTCGCGCGCCGCCACGAGCGGTGCCAGCTCCCCGATGGCCTCGTCGAAGCGGCGCTGGGCGCAGAGCGCCGCCGAGAGCATGAAGCGGGCGTAGCCCTCCGTCTCTTCGTTGCCGCAGCGCTGCCCGATGGCGACCGCCTTGCGGAAGGCCTCCTCGGCCTCGACGTTGTAGCCCTGCTCCAGATGGAGCGCCCCGAGGGTGTGGTATACGGCGCCGAGCAGCAGCAGCGTCTCACGGTCGTCGGATGCCCCCTCGGCGCAGATGGCCGCCCGGGTGTAGGCCTTGACGGCCTGGTCGATGTCGCCTTCGTTCTGGCAGGCGTGGGCGTGGAGGTAGGCGGCGATGGCCTGCTCGCTGCGCGGCCCGTGCTGCTCGTAGTAGGCGTAGAGCGGCGCGGTGAAGGCCTTGTCGAGCTGCTGCTCGTCGGCAAGCAGCTGCGCGCGGGCCGTGAGCATCCGCCACTCCATCCGCTGGCGCCGCGTGCGGAGCCTTGCCGTGTCGATGGCGCGCAGCAGCCGCAGGGCGCTGTCGGGCTCCGAGGGAACCACCGCAGCCGCCGGGGCGAACTGCGCCTCGACGGCGCGCCGGCCCCCGCACCCCGCAAGGAGGAGCGGCAACTGCAGCAGCAGGAGCAGGTATGTGACCGTTCGCCTCATCGTCCGGAGTCGAGGTTGCCGCCCCGTTTACGGGAGCAGCGGCTCGCGGTGTTCGCGGCGCCACGTCTTGAGCACCTCCCGGACGGTGTTGGCCCAGAAGTTACGCAGTCCGAAGCCTCCGGCATGCCCCTCGACCCGTTCGATGCAGCGGACCTCGCGCGTGGCGATGTCGAAGAGGACCATCTCGTAGAGGGCCTTGGCCGAGGGCTTGTCGAGCCGCAGGGCCACCAGCACGACGCCCGTGCCCTCCTGCTCCTCCAGCTCGTAGGAGGCGATGGCGGCACGCACCTCCTCGTCGGTGGCCGTGTGCTTCGTGTCGCGCAGCCGCTCGTAGCCGCAGGCGTCCAGGCGCTGGAGCATGGGGTCGATGTCGACGCTGAGCTGCGGCTGGCGCAGCGCGCGGGCGAAGTCGTACTTGTCGGCCTCGGTGATGAGCAGCTGGTTGATGCGGCGGAAGGCCTCGGCAAACTGCTGGTCGCTCTCGTTGGCGCCCGAGACGCGCGCAAGCGAGAAGTCGATGCCGTAGACGTAGGTGGGAGTCTGCTGTGCCGCCGCAGTGAGCAGCGAGCATGCGGCCGCGAGGGCCAGAAGAAGTCGCTTCATGGGATGTTTGCGTTTATGGTTTCCGTGCAAATATAGATTAAAATTGCAAAAACGGCAAAGTCCGTCGGTCCCGCCGCTTCCGGCTTCCGGGCCCGACGACGCTCTGCGTTGCCCGGGGGCTTCCTCGCCGTCCGCCGTCCCGCCGTTTTCCGCGCCGGGCGCGCCGGGCCGGCCTGTTCCGCTCGTCCGCCGCCTCAGTGAAGCGTGTTGTTGCGCAGGTCGATGAACTTCACCGCCTTGCGGCTCGTCGGGGGCATCTGCAGCTTGGCAATCAGCTCGGCCGGCTCGAAGAGGATGTCGGGCGCCACGCGCACCTTCGAGCGGAAGACATCCTTGATGCGCTTGACGAGCTCCTCGCTGTGGTCGCGGCTTCCGACCCGAATCTGCACCTGGTCGGTCCCCAGCGAGCCGGTGAAGACCTCGACCAGGTAGTTCTCCACCTCGGGGATGTTGTCCAGAATGTCGAACAGCGCGGGGGGATAGAGCGTCGTCCCCTTGAACTTAATCATCTGCCCCTTGCGCCCGAGCAGCGAGCCGAGCCGCACCGTGTTGCGGCCGCAGGGACAGGGCTCCGAGTAGTGGCGGCAGACGTCGCCCGTGCGGAAGCGCAGCAGCGGCATCCCCTCCACGCCGAGCGTGGTGACGGTCACCTCGCCCGGCTCGCCGTCGGCCACCGGACGCCCCTCGTCGTCGAGGAACTCCACGATGATGAGGTCCGGGGGGAGGTGTCCGCCGCAGTGGCAGGGGCACTCCGTGAAGGAGCTCTGCATCTCGGTCGAGGCGTAGGTCGAGAAGAGCTCCAGCTCGGGCCAGCGTTCGTGAATCTGCCGCCCGAGCGTGTTGAGCTCGAAGCTGTCGGGGTCGCGCAGCCCCTCGCCGATGCAGAGTGCGCGGCGCAGCGGGCTGCGGCGGAAGTCGATGCCCGACGCCTGTGCGAAGTCGGCCAGCCGCAGCAGGAACGAGGGGATGACCATGCAGGTGGTGGGGGCGATGCGGCGGATGGTGTCCCACTGCAGCTCGGGGATGCCGTTGCCCACGCGCGTGACGCCGCAGCCCAGCATCCGCGCTCCGAGGAAGTAGGCCAGTCCGGCCATGAAGCGGCGGTCGAGCGTGACCATCAGCTGGATGATGTCGTCGGGGGTGCAGCCGGCCGTGGTGAACGAGAGCATCTCGTTGTAGGCCAGGCGGTCGAGGTCCCCTTCCGTCAGTGCGAAGGTGACCGGGTCGCCCAGCGTGCCGGAGGTGGTGACGTAGTCGATGATTTGGCGCGGGGCGACGCAGCGGAAGTCGTCGTTGCGAAGCTGGAGCTGCTCCTTGGTGGTGACGGGCAGCCGTTGCAGGTCGTCGAGCGTGCGGATGTCGCGCGGGTCGATGCCCTCGCGGCGGAACATCTCCCGGTAGAAGCGCGAGTGCTCCTCGAGGTAGCGGAGCGTCTCGCGGAGGCGCTCCTCCTGGAAGGCGCGAATCGCCTCGGGCGATGCGAACTGGATTTGGTTGTTGCGTATCATGGTCATTTGAGTTTGCGTTCAATCTCCTGACGTTCCGAGAGGCGGGATATCTCGAGGCGGAGCGCCTCCTCCCGGCAGCGGCGGGCCCCCTCGCGGTCGCCGAGCACCTCCTCGCGGTAGTCGGCGCAGAGGGCCCACGCCCCGAAGAAGCGTGGATTCTCGCCCAGGATGCGCTCGGGCAGCGCCTCGTCGACCCGTTCGCGGCGGGCGATGGCCTGCCGCAGCGCGGCGCAGTCGCGGCGGTAGGCGACGATGCGCGGATAATCCTCCCTGAGGAAGAGGCTGTCGGCCGGCAGCTCCTCCTCCGGCAGGTCGAGCCGCCCCTCTGGGGGCGCCTCGCCGGCGAAGATGCGCCCGAGGTCGTAGCAGACGAAGCGTCCCGCCTGCCAGGGTTCGGTCGAGAGCCACATGAGCCCCCGCTCGGGTGCGAAGACGACGCTGTGGTGGGCGATGGCCTGGTTGAGCGACTTCTCGTTGGTCAGGCCGATGTCGCGCCCGCCCAGACCGCGCCGGTCGCGCAGGATGGTCACCGCACGGGCGGGGGTGAGCGGCGCGAGGCTGTCGAGCAGTTCGCCGAGGCGCTGCAGGCGGTAGGGGCTGTCGCTCGTGGCGATGTTCTCGCGGTTGTAGGGGTCGTCGGCGAAGGCGGCGGACTGGTAGTGGTTCGTGCAGCGGAGCTGCTCGCCCTCGCCCTCGTAGAGGGCCGAGCGCTCGGGGGTCTTCTCGATGACCACGGCGCGGCGGTCGCGGGCCGAGGCGATGAGCAGCGACTCGGAGACGAAGGTGCGGGTGGTGTCGGCGATGGCGCAGGCCTCCTCGATGGTGGAGGCATACTGCAGGATGGTGCGTGCCAGCAGCGAGATGGGGGTGGCCGCACGGGTGGGGAGCGCCCCCTTGGCGGCGTTGAGCGTCACGGTGAGCCCCGCGGCGTTCATCCCCGAGAGGACGCCGCTCATGCCGGCCCATCCGACCGAGGCGAAGGGGATGCCCCGCTCGGGGCGGCAGAAGGTGACGAGCTTGTTGCGGGCGAAGTCGTCGCCGACGTAGAAGTCGAAGTTGCGCCCCACGAGCAGCGTCGAGTCGGCGCTGCGGCCGCCCCACGTGGCGAAGGAGCTGCAGCCGACGAGCATGTACTCCTGCATGACGTGCCCGATGTCGTGGGCGGCGTGGTAGTTGATTTGGCGCTCGTAGGCGTTGCCGATGGCGTCGAACTCGTGGGAGCACCAGCGCGACGAGGCGAAGATTTCGCGGCGGTACTCCTCCGGGACACAGTGCCCCAGGTTGCGGTTGAAGATGACGATGAAGCTCCTCAGGAAGCGCAGGTAGCGCTCCGAGGGGACGATGCGGCGGATTTGGTCGACGAAGGCCCGCTCCTGGTAGTACATCAGCCCGCGGAGCAGCGCCCCCGACTCGGCGCCCCGCGTGAGGGGGTCGCCGCCGGTGGTGAGCTCCCACACTCCGGCCGGATTGCGGCGCAGCGTCGAGCCGCCGCAGTGAGCCACGCCGTTCGAGCGGGTGACGGTGTAGCGCGCCGTGTCGATTTCCAGGCGCGGCTCGCCCATGTCGGCCGAGCGGTAGAGGCGGTAGCCGATTCCCGCCGTGGTGAGCAGGGCGACGACGACCGCTCCCAGTGCGATGGCGAGGAGGGTCAGCATGATTCCAAGCGTTTTGCGCAACATCCTAAGCATAACCGATTTTTTTTGCGAGGTAGGCCTCTCCCACCAGCTCGCTGCAGGTGAGTGCGGCCGAAAGGGTGACGCCCAGCATGCCGTGGACGTTGAGGTTCTGGCCCGTGAGCAGCAGGTTGGCGATGCGCGAGCGCACGGGGATGAGCGACGATACCGGACGGTTGAAATCCTTCTGCAGTCCGTAGGCCGACCCTTCGGGCGAGCCCGTCAGGTCGAGGTAGGTGAGCGGCGTCGAGGTGCAGAGCAGCTCGGCCCCGCGGTCGAGCCCCGGGAAGAAGCGTGCGGCGAAGCGGAGCGTCCGTTCGGCGAAGCGCCTCTTGAAGGCTTCGTAGTCGGCCCCGCGCCTTCCCGAGCGGGTGCCGAACCACGGTTCGAGGGGCTGGATGCGCATGGGGACCATCAGCGTGACGACGTCGGCCTGCGCCGGCTCTTCGGCCGAGGGCTGCATGCAGAGGAGCACCACGGGGATGTTGCACCCCTCGAAGTCGCCCTGCTCGCTCCAGACGTCCGGCGTGTTGTAGAGGTAGTGGTTGCAGTTGCGGTAGGGAAGGGCGCCGGGGCGCACCCGCACGTGGGCCGTGAAGAGGCCGTAGGTGTAGGGGAGCGACTCCATGCGGTGGAGGAACGAGCGCCGGAGCAGCGGCGTGGGGTCTACCAGGGCGAAGGTCGCCGCGGGGGCGATGTCCGAGATGACCCACCGTGTCTCGAGTTGTTGTTCGCCGTCGTTGAGCTCCACGGTGCAGACGCTCCCGCCGCTCAGGTGCAGCCAGCTGGCGCGGGCGTCGCAAAGCAGCTCGCCGCCCGCCGCGCGGAGCACCTCCGCCAGCGCGTCGGCCAGACGCTGCGTCCCGCCGGCGAAGCTGGCCGCCCCCTCGATGTTCGAGTGGTTGATCATCGCGTGGTGGTAGAGGGGCGACATGTCGCGCCGCCCGCCGTAGAGCGGGGCGCTGCCGGCCAGCACGCGCCGCAGCAGCGGGTCGCCCACCAGCTCGTCGATGGCCGCGGCGGCCGAGACGCCCAGATATTCGGTCGCTCCGGCCGACAGCTGCCCCCGGCGCAGCACCTCCGGGGCGATGGAGCCGCCGATGCGCTGCAGCAGCCGTGCATACGCGGCAATGCCGCTCCGCTCGGCCGGGAAGTCGGCCGCCAGCCCCTCGACGAAGTTGTCGTAGCCCAGCGCGTGGCGGAAAGTCCGCCCCTCGAGGTGGATGAGGTCGAACCCCTCGGGGTCGAGCCCGCGCAGCGTGATGCGGGGCAGCACGCCGAGGTACTTCAGATACTGATGCATGGTCTGCCCCTCGCGCAGGCTCCCCACGTAGTGGATGCCCGTGTCGAGGATGCGCCCGCCGCGGCGGAACGACTGCAGACAGCCCCCCGGGCGGTGGTTCTTCTCCACCACGCAGACCTTCATCCCCTCCTTGGCGAGCATTGCGGCGCAGGTCAGGCCCCCCATGCCGCTTCCGATGACCACCACGTCGTAACGGCTCATCGCGCACCTCCTTTCGTGAATATGTAGCGCATGTTCGACGTATGGCGTGTGTAGTCCTCGATGCGGAGCGTGAGGCCGAGGCGGCGGGCCGCCTCCTCCATCCACTCGCCGGTGGGGAAGTGGAGCGTGCCGCACGTCTTGTTGAATCCCAGGATGCGCGTCGACCAGCGCTCGGTCTCCTCCGTCAGGCGGTGGCGCTTGCGGCGCGAGCGGTCGCCCTCGCGCACGATGATGCAGCCCCCCGCCGTGAGCCGCTCGGCGCAGCGGGAGAGCAGCCGCTCCTGCTCCTCGGGGGCGATGTAGTGGAGCATGTCGTTGATGATGAAGGCGTCGGCGCGGGGCAGCTCGCAGCGCGTGACGTCGTCGCAGCGGAAGCGGAGCCGCCCGCCGTGCAGGAATCCGTGTTCGGCCACGGCAATCTTTTCGGCGTCGTAGTCGATGCCGAGCAGCTCGCGCCCGCGGCTGCGGAGCGCCAGCAGGCAGCTCGCCTGGCCGTAGCCGCACCCCAGGTCGACAATCCTCCCCCGCTCGGGAAGCAGCCGCTCCAGCTCGGCGTAGTTGCGCTCCAGACGGAGCTTGATGCGCATGTACCACTCGAGCACGGGCCCCTTGTAGAGGTAGTTGCGGATGACGGCGCGGGCGTAGTAGGGGTTCGCCGCCTCCAGCCGGCAGAGGCGGTCGTACCCCTCGGCCACCCGCAGGCGGAACCATCGTGCGCGGCTGCGGGCATCGGAGCCCGGCCCACCCTCTGCGGGGGCGACGCGCTCCATGACCAGACAGCTCAAATCGCCCCGCTTGATGTAGAAGGGCTGCCGCTTCGAGCAGATGAGCCCCGAGCCGTAGATGGCCACCGGCACCGTGTCGAGCCCCAGCCGTTCGGCCAGCTGGAAGGCCCCCCGGTGGAAGCGGTGCACCTCCAGGTCGGCCGAGCGCGTCCCTTCGGGGAAGACCACCACCGAGTATCCGTCGTCCACCTCGCGGCGGAGCTCCTCGGCCAGCCGTTCGTAGCCGCTCTCCGTCGAGTGGAAGCCGGCGAAGCGGACGATGCGCCCGAAGAAGGGCGAGCGCCACACCCAGTGGTTGGTCACCATGACCAGCCGCGGCGAGAGGCTCAGCAGCAGCAGGATGTCGACGAACGACTGGTGGTTGGCCACCACGACGGCCGGGCGTTCGAAGCGCTCGCCGCGGGGGTTGATGCGTCGGGTGCGCGTGGTGAAGATGGTGGCCAGGAAGAGGCGGCAGAGGAGGTGGAGCGCCCGGTGGAACCAGGCCTTGCGCCGGCGGCGCCCCAGCGGCAGCATGAGGAGCAGTGCGGCGTAGAGCTGCAGCAGCAGACACCCCGTCACGAAGTAGAGGAAGGCGTAGAGCGTGTTGGCGAGCGCCCCGAGCGTGTAGGGGAACCCTCCGCGCGCGGTCTGCCCCGAGATGAACATCCGGAAGAGGATGGGCTGCACCGTGTAGGCGACCAGCACGACGGCCGCCATCCCCACAATCGAGATGAAGGCGAGCGAGTGGAGCGCCGGGTGGCGGGCGAAGAGCAGTGCGCCGATGCCGGCCACGGTGGTGAAGGCCGAGAAGAAGATGGCGGTCTTGTGGGCCGCGAGCAGGCGGCGCCCGTCGCGGTACTGGCTCAGCAGTCCGTCCATGATGAAGATGCTGAAGTCGTCGCCCAGACCGAAGATGAAGGTCGAGAGGATGATGTTGACGATGTTGAACTCGATGTCCAGCAGGGCCATCAGCCCGAGGATGAGCACCCAGCTCATCGCCATGGGGAGGCTGGCCAGCAGCGCCAGCTCGATGCGCCCGTAGGAGAGCAGCAGCGCGCAGAAGACCAGCGCCGAGGAGATGAAGAGGATGGTGTTGAAGTCGTCGTTGACCACCCGGGCCATGCGGCTGGCGAAGTAGGCGCGGTCGAGGATGCCCACCTCGGGTATGCGTTCGAGCGAGGCGTAGACGCGCTCCTTCCGGGGCGTATCGACGACGATGCGGCTTACGAAGAGGGGTCCGTCGGGGCTCTGGTTGAGCCACTCGCCCAGCAGCGGATGGCGTGCGGCCTCCGTGCCGGCGGGGTCGAAGGGGGTGTAGTGCCGCTCGAGGAGCCGCGTGAAGGGGGCGAAGGCCTCGGGTCGGAATCCGTGGCGGCGGGCCGCCCCGGCCACGAGCCGCTCCACCTCGGCCCGCTTTTCGGGGCTCCAGAAGGCCTCCCACGCGGCGATGCGCCGCCGCTGCACCTCCATCGGCACGACGAAGTCGGCCGCCGATGCCGGCTCGCGCAGCTCCCCGGCGCGGGCCAACGAGTCGAGCATGCGCTGCGTGCGGCCGTAGGCCTCGGCTGCCTGCTCCGTGTCGGGCGCCGTGGTGACCAGATAGACGTAGTCGTTCGTGTCGGCGAAGAGCTCCTGCAGCCGCCGCTCGGCCGTCGCGAAGCGCTCGGGCTCGTAGCTCAGCCGCGTCATGTCGCTCTCGAAGCGCACGTCGCCGAAGAAGAAGAGCCCGACGAGCGTGGCGGCAATCAGGGCGCCGGCCAGCCAGCGGTTCGAGTCGTAGCGGTAGGCGTTCACCCGCTCGATGCGTTCGAGCAGCCACCCGGGGCGCCGCACCGGCCCGCCCGAGAGCATGTGGGGGAGGAATACGAGGCAGAAGAGCGTCGTCCCCACCAGCGTGAGGGCCGAGAAGAGTCCGAAGTCGTGGAGCAGCTGCGAGCGGGTGAAGACCAGCCCGAAGAAGGCGCCGATGGTGGTGAAGCTCCCCACGGTGAGGGGATAGGCCAGCTCGCTCACCACGCGGCGGGGGTCGTCGGTGTGGTTGCTGTGGGCCAGCATGTGAATCGAGTAGCTGAGGGCGATGCCCATCACGGCGGCCCCGGCGCCGACGGCAATCGAGGAGATTGACCCCTGGATGAGGTAGACGGCCCCCAGGGCGAAGAGCGCGCCGTAGAGCACCGGCACCATCATGAGGGGCACGGCCCAGCGGTTGCGGAAGACGAGCGTGATGACCGTCACGATGAGGAGGAGGGCCACGGTGAGCGTCCCCATCGTGTCGCGCTTGATTTGGCGGGCGTTGTAGACGGCCACCCCCACGGCGCCGAAGTAGTCGGCCCGCACCTCGAAGCGCTCGGAGGCCGCTTCGAGCTGCTCCTCGAGCAGCGTGACGAGCCGTTCGTTGTCGGCCGTGGCCGACGAGCCGCCGGCCGGCACGGCGAAGAGCAGCAGCGTCTCGAGCCCCGGGGTGAAGATGTGGTCGTCGTAGAGCTCGTACCCGAGCGAGGTGTCGAAGCGCTGGAAGCCCGCCATGAGCTGCGTGCCCCAGTCGAGCGGGTCGCGCAGGACGAACTCCCCGAGCGCGATGCCGGCCGGGGAGGTGAGGCGCCCGTAGGCGCGCGCCACCGCATGGTCGATGGCCTTCGCCGAGGTGAGCGAGTCGAGCCGCGCGAGCGTGCGGTCGTCCATCAGGGCGGGCAGGTGGTTGTATATCAGCTCGGTGGCCGAGTCGAGCACCCCCTCGTCGATGCGGTCGGTGATGGATTCGAGCAGCCCATCGTCAACGGCGCTGCGGAGCTCCCGGGCGATTGCGTCGGCCGCCTCGACCATCCGCTGTGGGGCGTCGTCCGAGGTCGGGTCGTTGGCCGTGAGCATGATGACGATTTTGTCCTTGATGCGCAGGCTGCGGAAGATGGAGGCCGTCCGGCGCCCCTGGCTGTCGTCGGGCAGGAACGAGGTGATGTCCTCGGCGAAGCTCAGCCGTGCGGCGAACCACCCCATGACCAGCGTGCTGAGCGCGAGCAGCGTCCAGAGCAGCGCCCGCCGGCGGTGCAGCAGGTCGTAGAGCGATGTGAAGAGCCTATTCATGACAGGGTGTTCGTTTCATGAGGGTCATGACGCACCAGCTCACCGCCCAGACCGCGGCACCGGCCGCCACGGCCAGCGCCACGCTTCCGGCGAGGTACTGCGCCAGACACTCGGCCATGCGGCGCAGCGTCACCTCGGCGAGCGTCAGCTCGACGGGGAGCCCCGTGATGCGGCCTCCGAGCCAGTAGCTGCCGTAGAGGATGAAGGGTATCATCGGCGGGATGCTGATGTTCGAGAAGACGATGGCCACCAGCTTGTTGAGCCGCATGAAGTGGGCCGACAGGCCGGCGAAAATCATCTGATAGCCCCAGATGGGGAGGATGCCGCAGAGGACGCCCCAGCCCATGGCTGCGGCCAGCCGGGCGTTGCTCTCGGGCGAGCGGGTGATGTTGCGGCGGATGAAGCGGCGGATGTTCTCGCGCGTGAGTGCGCGGAAGAAGCGCCACGGGTAGTAGAAGAGCAGCGCCTCGAGCACCAGCACGCTGTTGAGCAACGAGATGCGGGTGAAGTCGCGCAGCGGGCGGAAGTGCGAGACGCGCTCCCCGTCGGGGGCGTAGTAGACCCTCACGGGAATGTTCTCCACCTCGACGCCGCGCCATGCGGCGCGCACGATGACCTCGACCTCGAATTCGTAGCGGCTGCAGAGCGAGCGGAGCCGTCCGAGCCGCCGGAGGGGGTAGAGGCGGAAGCCCGACTGCGTATCCTCGAGGCGGCGCCCCGTCTCGACCAGATACCAGAAGTTCGAGAAGCGGTTGGCGAAGGTGTTGCGTGCGGGCATGTTGTCGGCCGTCAGGTTGCGCGCGCCGATGAGCAGCGTGTCGGGCCGCCGCTCGATGCGTTCGATGAAGCGGGCGATGTCGTCGGGGTAGTGCTGCCCGTCGGAGTCGATGGTCAGGGCGTAGCGGAAGCCCGCCTCGCGTGCGGCGCGGAGCCCGCGGCGCAGGGCGTATCCCTTGCCGCGGTTGCGGGCGTAGGCGATGGTGCGGATGCCCTCCGTCGAGGCGAGCACCTCGGCCGTGCGGTCCGTCGAGCCGTCGTTGACCACGAAGATGTCGGCGCAGTAGCGCCGCACGCCGGCGATGACCCCGCCCAGCGTCCGGTCGTTGTTGTAGGTGGGAATCACCACGGCGCAGCCCAGCCTTCGGGCCCGTTCGGCCCAGGGTATCTTCATCTCGGAGTCAGACATGCAGGTCGGTGTATGAGGCTTTGAGTTTGAGTACGGTCCGCTCGCGGTCGGTCACCGTGGCGTCGATGCGCCCCGCGTCGGCGCGGAGGCTGATTTCGAGCTGCTGCGTGAGGCGCGGGTCGACCGGCGCGGTGAACTTGCAGTCGCGCACCGCGGCGAAGCGGCAGGGGCGTCCCACCGCCTCCGAGAGCGCCTCGCGCACCATGTCGAGCGTGCAGACGCCCGGGAGCACCGGCTGCCCGGGAAAGTGGCCCGCAAAGAGCGGGTGGGCGGCGTTGAGCCGCACACGGAAGCACCGAGCGGCACCCTCGGCGGGGCCGCCTCCGAGTTGTTCGAGCGTATAGAGTTCGTTGCGCAGCATGGTCGTTCGTGTGAAGGGGTCAGTTGGCGTCGAATGCCGCGTCGTCGATGGCGACGTTGAGCCGCTTGCGGCTGAAGCGGTAGAGCGTGTAGTCGCCCGAGGGCTGCTCCATGCGCAGCCGGTCGAGGGTCATGTCCGCGTCGTCGAAGTCGAGCGTGATGGAGCTCACGTAGCGGCGCGCCGCGCGGCTCTCGGGGATGAGCACCACGCGGTAGCCCCCCTCGCGCGGGGTGACGCTCATGCGCCCCGTCTGGCGGAGCGCCTCGAGGTCGCCCGTCATGCAGGCGCCGAAAATCGACTGCATCTGGCGGAGCATCGGGTTGGAGTTCATGCGTGCCGTGGTGGTGCGGCCCGCCATGCGGTTGAGGAAGAGCTCCCCGGTCATGACGATGCGGTCGCCCGAGTCGAAGTCGAGCGCCATGCGCGCGGGGCGCTTGTAGCGGAAGGTGCCGCTGCGGACCACGTCGTCGGCCAGGACGCTCATGTGGCGCGTCTCGGTGAAGGCGCAGAGGATGCTCTCGACCGAGCGGCTCCGCGCGGCGAACTGCTCGGCGAAGCGCTCGGCGGCGGAGGCCTCCTGGCCCCGTGCGGCGTTCGGTGCCGCTGCCGCGGCGAGCAGCATGCAGGCTATTGTCAGCTTAGCGAGTCTTTTCATAGGCTTCGATGTCAAAAAGTTCGGGCAGGGTCACCGGCTCGAGGCCGCGGCTCCGCAGCCCCTCGACGAGCAGCCCGACCAGCCGCTCGCTCCCCGCGCAGCGGTCGTGCAGCAGGATGACCGCACCGGGGTGGAGGCGGCGCAGGATGCGTGCGGCAACCCGTTCGGGACTCTGCCCCATGGTGTCGAGCGAGCGGATGCTCCACCCCACGGGGTCGAGCCCCAGGCGGCGCACCGCCCGGGCAATCGTGGGGTTGGTCACCCCGAAGGGGGGCCTGAAGAGGCGCGGCTGCCGCCCCGTGATGCGGTGCAGCACCTCGCCCGTGCGGCACAGCTCCTCGACGGTGCGGCCGAGGCTGCGGAGCGGGAAGCGCCACGAGTGGGTGTAGGAGTGGTTCCCCACCACATGCCCCTCGGCCACCATGCGGCGCACCAGCTCGGGATGGGCCTCCGCTCGGGCCCCCACCACGAAGAAGGTGGCCCGCACCCCCTGCCGTGCCAGCAGGTCGAGCACCGCGGGGGTCCGCTGCGGGTCGGGTCCGTCGTCGAAGGTGAGCGCCACGCGGCGCCCCGCCCTCCGGGCGCGGCAGCGCATGCGCAGGTACCACGAGGCGCGCACCGAGGCCGAGCCCCGGACCAGGAGCACGGCCGCAAGCAGCACGGCGGCCGCGATTATGAACGTTGCGCTGCCCATTCGATGACGATGACCGTTGGGTTCGTATCCATATAGTTGTTGCACAGCACGATGCGCCGCACCTCGCTGTTCAGCAGCGGCAGCGCTTCGGCCAGCCGCCGCCCCGCGCCGGTGGCGCAGTCGGGCTGCATCGGTTCGGGACGCACCACCCGGTCGGCTTCGAAGCGCCGCATCAGCTCGTCGTCCGACGCGCGGAGCTCCTCCCCGGCCGGGAAGAGCACCTCGGTGATGCAGCCCGCGCAGCGGGGCCCTGCCTCATCGGAGAGGAGCAGGAAGAGGGCCCCCTCGCCATCCGCGTGGCGGCGCCAGAGCCCCATGCGCTCCATGATGCGGTGCTGCGCGGGGGTCTGCTCGTCGGCGGCCCCCAGCAGCAGGTGGTGCGCCTGCCCCTCGTCGAGGAGCATCGCCGCGTCGAGCAACGCCGACTCGAAGCTGTAGCCCCGGTGGGCGTAGGTCATGTTGTAGGCGCGGTTGCCGCAGAGCAGCGCAATCTGCGCCCCGAGCGTGTTGAAGGTCGACTGGATGAAGGGCGTGGGGTTGAGCAGCTCCTCGCGCTGTTCGACCATCGTACGCAGGAATTTCTCGCTGTCGCCCAGACAGCCGAACCCAGTGGCGGTGATGATGGCGTCGACCTGCGCGGGGTCGACCCCGCTGCGGCGCAGCGCGGCCATCGCCGTGGGTACGCCCATGCGCAGGAAGCGGCTCATGCGTCGCCGCATGGCTGCCGAGGGGACCAGCTCGGCGAAGGGGGGCAGCTGCTCGTCGTGGAGCGCATGCCCGTTTATGTAGCAGCGGCACTTCATGGTTCCCGGCAGAGAAGGAGCGAGGCGCAGTTGCCGCCGAATCCGAACGAATTCGACAGCACGCAGCGCAGGTCGCTCCGCGTGAGACAATCCAGCGGGCGGATGCCCCCCTCGGGGTCGGGCTCCGCAAAGCGCAGCGTGGGGTAGCACTCGCCGTGGTGGAGCGCCAGCACCGAGATGACCGCCTCGATGGCTCCGGCGGCGGCGAGCGTGTGTCCCGTCGTCGCCTTGGTCGACGAGACGGGGGGCAGCTCCGCGCCGAAGAGGCGCCTCAGGGCGCGGCTCTCGGCCAGGTCGTTGTTGGGCGTCCCCGTGCCGTGGGCGTTGACCCAGTCCACCTCGCGGGGCTCGATGCCGGCCTGGCGGAGCGCGCCGCTCATGGCCAGGAAGTCGCCTTCGCCGTCGGGCGAGGAGGCGGTCTGGTGGTAGGCGTCGTTGGCGTTGGCGAATCCCGCCACGTAGCAGTAGGGGCGGTGAGCCGTCTCCCCGGCGCGCTCGAGCACCACGTAGGCGGCCCCTTCGCCCAGGTTGAGCCCCGCGCGCGAGGCGTCGAAGGGGCGGCAGGGCTGCTCGTCGAGAATCATCAGCGACTTGAAGCCGTTGAGCGTGAAGCGGCACAGGGCGTCGCATCCGCCTGCCACCACGCGGTCGGCCACGCCGTGGCGCAGCAGCCGTGCGGCCAGGCCGATGGCGTTGGCCGCCGACGAGCAGGCGGTGCTGAGCGTCGTGGTGAGTCCGTCGACGGCGCAGCGGCGGGCAATGGCCAGCGTGCTGTCGGCGCAGTCGTGGTGGGCCGCCATGCGGAGGCGTCCGCGCCGCTCGTCGCGTGCGAACTCCTCGAAGAAGCACTCCGTGAGGTCCATGCCGCCCACCGAGGTCGACGAGACGAGGGCCGTGCGGGGGCGCACCCCTCCGGCGTCGCGCAGTGCCTCTTCGGCGGCCATCATCCCCAGCAGCGTCGTGCGCGACTGGAGCTCCCCGATGCCGAGGCGTGCGGCCAACTCCTCGTTCGAGAGGGGCACCTCGCCCACGGGCAGACAGTGGCGCGTGGCGAGGCGCACCGGCCGTGGGGCGATGCCGCTCCGGCCCGCGCGCAGCGTGGCGAGGTTTTCGGCGACGTTCAGACCCGCCGCCGAAACGATGCCGATGCCCGTGACTGCGATGCGCATGGCCCTACTGTTTGCTGTTAGCGGCGATGTATTCGGCCAGCGTGCGCACCGAGTAGAAGTGAGGCTTCGCCTCGGCGGTATTCTCCAGCCGGATGCCGTAGTTCTTTTCGAGGATGAGGATAATCTCCAGCGCGTCGATGGAGTCGAGGCCCAGTCCGTCGCCGAACAGGGGCGCATCGGCATCGATGTCGTCGGGGGTAATCTCCTCGAGGTTGAGCGCTTCGATAAGCTGCTCCTTGAGTTTCGGAATAATCTCTTCGGTCTGCATCTCTTCTATCTTGTTTTCTTGTTTTGTTGTCTTCCAATATATTTTTTTCAAATCATCTCCGGGCTCTCCGGCGTTTTCCGGGGTTTTCCGGGGTTTTCCGGGGTTTTCCCGGGGCTCTTCGGCCCTCTTCGGCCCTCTTCGGTTCTCTCCGGCCCGGTGTCCTTTCTCCTCTTGCGGCCCGGCCTGCCTCTAATTTACTTTCCCTCCGGCTGCTCCTCTTCGGCCTCGAGCAGCATGAGGCGGACGTCGTAGTTGCCGGCCAGGTATTCGCAGCGACCGCAGATGACGGCGCGCGCCGCACCGCGGGCGATGAGCCGGCGGGCGTAGCGCTCGGCTACGGGGTGCTCCGCATCGGTGACGAAGAAGCTCTCCTCGCCCTGGATGTGGTGGCGAATGCAGATTTCACCCGCCGCCACGTTGGGCAGCGTGTAGACGAAGACCGCCGGCGAGCACCCCTCGGGCAGATGCTGCTCGACGATGCGCTGGTGCGCCAGGTCGGTGTCGAGCGACGAGGAGGTGTTCTCCAGCACCACGGCGATGTCGGTCGGGGCGTAGCGTTCGCCGAGCCGCTGCCCGGCGAGCAGCTCCTCGGCGGCGACGTAGGCCGCCTTGGCCAGGTCGTCCATCTTGAAGAACTTCATGTTGGGGGTCCCGAGCGCGTGGTAGCATGCGCGGACCACCTGCGCAAAGGGCTCCCCCGTGTGGGGCAGCTCCCATCGGGCCGTCACGCGGCAGCTCCGCTCCCGCGGCGCGGCCTCCTGCCGCCGGGCGTCGCCGGCGAACTGCTCGAGCCCCAGCACGATGGCGGCGTTGCAGCCGCCGAATCCCGAGGCGCTCTTCAGACAGTGGCGCATGGCGAGCGTGCGGCTTTCGGCCGAGACGTTCATCGGACAGGGGGTCCCGAGCCGCTCGAACCCGGCCGTGCCGAGCAGCACGCCGCGGCGCAGCTCCTCGGCCGCAAGGATGCTCTCGACCACCCCCGAGGCCCCCAGCGTGTGGCCCAGCGCCCCCTTCAGGCTGTTGACCGGGCAGTCGCTCAGACCGCTCAGCTCGAGGGCGCGGCTCTCCATGGCGTCGTTGTAGGCCGTGCCCGTGCCGTGGGCGTTGACGAAGCTGAGCCGCTCGCGCGGCAGGGCCGCCTCGCGCAACGCCCCCTCGATGGCGTAGTGGAGCCCGTCGCCCGTCCGCGAGGGGCCCGATATGTGGTTGGCGTCGTCGGTGACGGCACCCCCTTCGAGCCACACGGCGGGCAGCTTGGCCCGCGCGGGGTCCGACGTGAGGACCACGGCCGCCACGGCCTCGCCCAGCGAGAGCCCGTGCTCCGGCGTGGCGTCGTAGGGGCGGCAGGGGCCCGGACTCAGCGACTTGAAGGAGCGGAACCCCTCGGCGACGAACTCGCTCAGCAGGTCGCCCCCCGCGACGATGACGTGGGCGCACTCCCCGTCGAGAATCATGCGGCGGGCGACGATGAGCGCCGTGACGCCCGAGATACAGGCGTTCGAGACGACCACCGGCGGACGCGTGATGCCCAGCCTTCGGGCCACGCGGCAGGCCGAGGTGTAGAGAAAGGCCTCGTCGGGGGGCGTCGTCCGCCCCTCGAGCAGCGAGACGTTGCCCTTGGTCGTCGAAATGACGAGGGCGCACTCCTCTCCTCCGGGGTCGAGGTGCGACTCCCTGACGGCCCGTTCGGCGCAGTGCACCAGCGCGCTCTCGAGCGGCGTGAGCCCCTCAAGGGCAAGCGCCTCGAGCAGCCCCGGGGCAAAGCTCCCAGCGGCCTCCAGCGGGCAGGGCCGCCCGACGGGGTGCAGGCCGCACCGCCCCTCGGCCAGCGCGCGGAAGCTCTCCTGCGTGTCGCTGCCCAGCGCCGTCAGCATGGCGTCGCCGCCCAGATAGGTCGCTATTCGATGTTCCATCTGCGTTTCCATTCCTTGAAAAATTGGGGTGCCGTGAGCTCCAGCTCGCCCTCGGCGTTGACGAAGACCTGCGTCGTGGAGCCCGTGGCGACCACCTCGCCGTCCGAGGCGCGGCGGATGGTGTATTCGAAACAGATTTTGGCCGCTTCGGTCGGGATGTAGCGCGTCTCGACCTCGGCCCGCTCGGCGATGCGGAGCGGACGGCGGTAGTCGACCTGCAGCGCGACGATGGGGGCCGTGTAGCCGCTGGCGTAGATGTCCAGATAGCCCAGCCCGGGATAGCGCTCGCCGAAGGCCTCGCGGCCGTCCTCGAAGTAGCGGACATACTCCCCGTGCCAGACGACGCTCATCGAGTCGACCTCGCTGAAGCGGACGCGGAGCGTGGTGGTGTGGCTCAGTGCGGCCCCCGCAGGGGCGGTTTCCCTCTTGCGTTTCATGACTGCAGGTATATTTTCAGGTTCCCTTCGGCCAGCGGTCGACCGTCGGCCTCGGTGCGCACCTCGGCCAGCGACAGGGGTCCAATCTCCTGGACGATGCGCAGGCGGGTGCGCAGATGCGCCCCCGTGCGGGGCAGGTCGTGGAGCTCGAGGCGCGAGACCGCTCCGATGAAGCCCACCGGCACGGGGCGCCCCTCGGCCCGGCAGCACCACCCGATGCGGGCGGCGGCCGACTGGGCCATGTGTTCGATAATGCCGCACTCGCTCATCCGCCCTCCGGCGACGAAGAGCCCCGCGGGCACCACGGTGTAGCCGGTTGTCGAGACCCCCTCGGCATCGATGCCCTCGAAGCGGTCGACGAGCACCATGGGCGGCCGCTGGGGAATTAGCTCCAGCGGGTTGGTCTCCAGCGGGTTGGTCTCCAGCGGGTCTTCCTGCGGGCGTACCGGTGCGGCAGCTCCCGCGGCGGCCTGCTCCGGCATCGGCGCGGTCCCGGCGGCCTGGCGCATATTCGTTGCAGCCTCCGCGGCTGCCTCCTTTGTTGCGACCTCCGCGGCTGCCTCTTTCGTTGCAGCCTCCGTGGTGGCCTGGCGCATATTCGTTGCAGCCTCCGCGGCTGCCTCCTTTGTTGCGACCTCCGCGGCGGCGGGCCTTACGGTTTTCTCAGATACTCCCATAGCGGTCCCTTTCGGTTGCGTTCGATTCTCAGTTTGTCCATCAGCGCGTTGGCCTCGTCGTCAGGGAAGACCCACGCCTTGCCCGTCGCGAGCGCCTCGGCGCGCGCCTGCTCCAGGTCGAAGTCGGGGCAGAGCCAGTAGCGCGGCTCGATGAGCGTGTCGTCGGGCGAGACGACCCCCTGCTCGACGGCCAGCCTGTGGAGCCGCGTGTGGGGGTAGATGCGCATCCCCACGTAGGGGAAGATGACGCTGTGGCGGATGTGGCGCGCACGGGCAATCCCCCGCCGCACGCTCTGCATCGTCTCGCCCACGCCCCCCAGGATGAGGAAGTGGGCGTAGTAGACGTTGGCCGCGAGCGCCGCCTCGGAGGCGCGCAGCACGTCGTCGAAGGTGAAGCGCTTGCCGTAGGCCTCCAGCGTCGCGTCGTCGAAGGACTCCGTCCCGAACTCGATGTGGGTGAGCCCCGAGCGGCGGTAGAGCTCCAGCTCCTCGCGTCCGAGCCCCAGCGGGGTGAAGTAGGCCCCCCAGCGGATGCCCGCCTCGCGGCGGATGAGCTCCTCGGCCAGCCGCGCGTTGAAGCCCGGACAGATGTTGAAGACCGAGTCGGTGAAGAAGAGGTAGTCGACCCCCATGCTCCGCTTCAGGCGGATGATGTCGTCGACGATTTTCGCGGCGTCGAGCGTCCGCGTCGAGCGGCCGTCGATGACCGGGTAGGAGCAGTAGACGCAGTCGTAGGGACAGCCGCGCTTGGTCTGGATGTTGAGCATGCCGCTGTACTTCCAGTAGTAGGCGACCCACTCCTCCTCGAACTCGACGTCGAGCTCGTGCAGGTAGCGGCTCCGCGGCCGGGGATAGGGCTCCCGGTCGGCTGCGCCGCCGCGCAGGAAGAGTCCGTCGATGCCGTGCGGCTCGCGCCCCTCGTCGAGTGCCTCGAGCAGCTGCGCCAGGCTCTCCTCCCCCTCGCCGGCCAGCCCGTAGTCGGCGCCGGTCGCCTCCATGAAGTGCTCGGGGAAAATCGAGAAGCCCGCCCCGCCGATGAGCAGCGGCGCCGTGCCGGCGCGGCGGACGGCCTGCGTGATTTCGAGGTAGCCCGCCAGGAAGTTCCCCTCGCGCAGCGAGTTGGCGCCGTCGACGTTGCGCAGCGAGACCCCCACCACGTCGGGCCGCTCGCGGCGGATGAGCTCCTCGAGCTGCGCGACGCTCCCCAGGTTGCAGTCGAAGAGCAGCACCTCGTAGTGGGGCATCCGCCGCCGCAGGTAGCTCTTCAGATAGGAGAGCCCCAGCGGGTAGACCGGATAGGGCTCCCGATGGCGGTTGGCCGAGACGAGCAGGATGCGGCGTTGCGGTGTCATTTCCAGAAGTCGTAAAAGTTGAACCACTGTTCGGGGTAGCGGTGCAGGATTCGTTCGAGCGATGCGGCGTAGCGGTCGAGCAGCTCGGCGCTTTTGATGCGTTCGTCCCCGCGGGCGAGCAGCTCGAAGTGGAAGCGGTAGCGGCGTCCGCGCTCCCGCATGGCGTAGTAGACCACCACGGGCACCTGCAGCTTCGAGGCGAGGCGGAAGGGGCCCTCCGGGAAGCTCGCCTCGCAGCCCAGCAGCCGGTGGCGGAGCGTGTGGCGCGGCGAGAGGTAGCGGTCGCCCTGGAAGCAAACATACTCGCCGCCGTTGAGCGCCACCTTGATGCGGAGCATCGTGTCGAGCGTCGGCCCGTTGATGGGAATCACCTTGTAGCCGCACTCCTCCGTGTTGCGTTCGACCACGCGGCGGATGCGTTCATACTCGGCGTCGTACATCACGATGTTGATTTTGCGGCCGTACTTCCCGAAGAAGTGTGCCCCGGCCTGCCAGCAGCCGACGTGCGCCCCCAGCACGACCACGCCGCAGCCGCTCTCGAGCAGCGCGATGAAGTCGTCGTAGTTGTCGAAGAGGAAGCGGTAGCGGCCGGCTGCCTCGCCGCCGATGGCCACCTTGTCGATGAGCGTCTGCCCGAAGCGGTAGTAGTGGCGGAAGAGGGCCGCCGCGGCGCGCAGGGGTCCGTATCCGAGCCTTCGGCGGCAGTAGCTCCAGACGGCGGCCGTGGCGCGCGGCGCGCAGGGGATGAAGTAGACGACCACCAGCGCCAGGAAGGCGTAGGCGGCGCGGATGCCGACGTAGCGGATGAGCAGAACGAAGAATGCGTAACCGAATCCTCCGCCCCGCGACTTTCCGTTCCATCCCGCCGGACTTGCGCTCTCCATGCCGCTAAGCGTTGAGTTTCGAGATGATGAGGTTGTCGAAATCCTCGAACGTCCGCACGCCGACGAAGTCGGGTCCCTTGAGCGTGACGCCGAAGTTCTGCTCGACGAGGACCACAACGTCCACCAGGTCGAGGCTGTCGAGGCCCAGCACCTCCTTCAAATCCCCCTCGGGGGTGATTGCGGAGGGGTCGATTTCGAACTCTTCGGCCAGCACCTCCTTGATTTTTGCTTTGATTTCTTCGTTTGTCATGGTTCGAATTTTTTGACGATTAACGTCGAGTTGGTCCCTCCGAAGCCGAACGAGTTGCTCAGGAAGGTCGAGAAGGGTCGGTCGACGCGGCTGGCCGGGATGTTCAGGTGGCACGAGGCCTCGTCGGGCTCCTCGAAGTTGAGGTTCGGGGCGATGAATCCCCGCTGCATCATCAGTACCGAGTAGACCACCTCGCTGGCTCCGGCCATCCACATCTCGTGGCCCGTCTGCGACTTGGTCGAGGTGACGTAGGGCTTCCGCTCGCCGAAGACCTCGTGGATGGCCAGCGCCTCGTTGAGGTCCCCCACGGGGGTCGACGTGGCGTGGGCGTTGATGTACTCGATGTCGGCGGGGGTCATTCCGGCGCAGCGGAGCGCCATGCGCAGCGAGCGGGCCGGGCCGTCGACGTTGGGCGAGGAGATGTGCTCGCCGTTGGAGGAGAATCCGTAGCCGACAATCTCGGCGAGGATTTCGGCCCCGCGGCTGCGTGCCGACTCGTAGCTCTCGACGATGAGCGTTGCGGCGCCGCCGCTCGGCACCAGACCGTCGCGGTGGCGGTCGAAGGGGCGTGAGGCGCGTGCGGGCTCCTGCTCGCGGATGGAGAAGGCGCTCAGCGCGTCGAAGTTGCCCACCGAGAAGAGGTTGACCTCCTCGGCGCCGCCGCAGACGACGCACTGCTGCAGCCCCTGGCGGATGAGCAGGTAGGCCATGCCGATGGCGTGCGAGCCGCTGGCGCAGGCCCCCGAGACGGTGAAGTTGATGCCCCGCAGGTTGAAGATGGTCGAGAGGTTCATCGTCACCGTCGAGTTCATCGACTGGAAGATGTTGCCCGAGCCGACGAGCACCGTGTTGTGCTTCTCGCGGATGACGTCGGCGCCGTGGATGACGGCCTCGGCGCTGCTGTCGTTGCCGTAGAGGATTCCGGTCTCGTGGGCGAGCAGCCAGTCGGTGTCGATGCCCGCCTGGGCGAGCGCTTCGGCGGTGGCGACGTAGGCGTAGGCCCCCTGCTCCGAGAGGCACATCCGCTGGCGGCGGTCGAGCGCCTTGCGCAGGTCGGGTTTGCGGAGGATGCCGGTGAGAGCGGAGCGGTAGCCCATCTCCTTGCGTGCGGGGTCGAGGCCGATGCCCGAGCGGCCGCAGTAGAGCGACTCGGCAACCTGCTCGCGGTTTTCACCGATGCAGGAGTAGATGCCCATGCCCGTGATGACGACTCTGTGTTGTTCCATTGCTTGCGTGTATAGCCTTGTTTGCCTGTGTACAGGTTCCTTTTTGGTTTGTTTTCTCATTCTGGTCCGGTCCGGCTCTTCTTATAAAGTTGCGGCCCGGTCCGGTCTGGCCTTATCCCGGTCTTCCCCGGCCTGCCCGGTCTTTTTCTGCCTTTTCCCAGTCTGTCCGGCCCGGTTCAGCCTCGGGTTGCCCGGTCTCCCCCGGCCTGCCCGGTTCAGCCCCGGTTTGCCCGGCCTCTCCGGCCCGGTTCGGTCCCGGTCTTTTCCGGCCCGTCTCTTAAAAAATTGCGGCCCGGCCCCTTTCGGTCCCCGGCGGCCTTTTCCCGGTCCCCGGCGGCCATTTCCGCCCTCCCCGGCGCGGGTCAGAGGATGCCTCCGTTGATGGAGATGACCTCGCCGGTGATGTAGGAGGCCTTCTCCGAGGCGAGGAAGGCCACCAGGTCGGCCACCTCCTCCGGCTCGCCGAAGCGTCCGGCGGGGATGGTACGCCGCAGCGCCGCCTCGTCCAGGTCGGCCGTCATGTCGGTGCGGATGAAGCCCGGGGCGACGGCGTTGACCGTCACCCGCTTCTTGGCCACCTCCTGGGCCAGCGCCCGCGTGGCGGCGATGAGTCCCCCCTTGGCCGCCGAGTAGTTGACCTGCCCGGGGAGCCCCTTGATGCCCGAGAGCGAGACGATGTTGATGATGCGTCCGTACTTGCGGACGAGCATCCCCTTGAGCAGCGGCTGCGTGACGTGGAAGAATCCGTCGAGGTGGGTGCGCAGCACGCCGTACCAGTCCTCGTAGGGCATCCACAGCAGCAGCCCGTCGCGGCGGATTCCGGCGTTGTTGACCAGCACCTCGACCGCCTCGTCGGGATGCGCCTCGAGCCAGCCGCCCAGGGCGCGCTCCGCGGCCTCGCGGTCGGCCACGTCGAAGGGGAGCAGCTCGCCCTCGCCCCCTTGCCGGCGGATGAGCGCAAGGGTCTCCTCGGCGGCCGCCGCATTCGCAAGGTAGTTGACCAGCACATGGTAGCCCATGCCGGCCAGACGCAGCGCCACGGCGCGTCCGATGCCGCGGCTTGCCCCCGTCACGAGGGCGTATCGTCTCTTCTGGTTCGTCTCCATATTATCCGTAATCGGAGCGGGCGGTTCCCGTTGCGGGGTTCCGCACGCTCCGTGTTTGTTTTCCGTCGTTTCGCTCCGGTCCGGCTCTCCGGTCCGGTCCTGTATTTCAACTCCGCTCCCGAGCTCTGTCCCCGGTCCCCGGCCCTCTTCCGACACCCCGGTTAGAGAAGCCCGGCGGGTTGCGTGCGCATGAGCTGCTCGAGGCACTCAATCTCGCGGTACTTGGGCGTATCCTCGCGGAAGGCCGGCACCTCGGCGCGTACCCGGTCGTAGAGGCGGCGCGTCGCCGGTGCAAGCTGCCCGGCAATCTCCAGACAGTCGACCGCCTGGGCCAGCGCCATGAGGTGGATGGCCATCACCTGATAGCCGTTCTCGACCACCTGACGGCAGAGCAGCGCCGCATTGGTACCCATGCTGACGATGTCCTGGTTGTCGTTGTTGTTCGGGATGCTGTGGACATACATCGGGTTGGAGAGCGTCTGGCTCTCGGCCGTGGTCGAGGTGGCGGTGAACTGCGCCGCCTGCAGCCCGTAGTTGAGTCCCAGCTTGCCCAGGTTGACAAACGGAGGCAGGATGCCGTTGATGCGGTCGTGGAAGAGGTAGTTCATCTGCCGCTCGGCGAGCATCGTGAGCTTTGTGGTGGCAATCTTGAGCTTGTCCATCTCCAGCGAGACGTAGTCGCCGTGGAAGTTGCCGCCGTGGTAGACGTTGCGCGTGAGGGGGTCGACCACCGGGTTGTCGTCGACCGAGTTGAGCTCGTTGACCAGCACCTCCTCGGCGCCCCGCAGCGTGTCGAGCACCGGACCCAGAATCTGGGGGATGCAGCGCAGCGAGTAGTAGGGCTGGACCTTGTGTTCGAAGTGCTGCTCGGTGTGGCGGTGGTAGAGCACCGTCTCGCGCTTGAGCAGTCGCTGCCCGCCCTCGGCCGCACGGCGCATGGCTGCGGCGATGTCGCGCTGCCCGGCGTGGAGCTTCATGGCGTTGAGCTCCTCGGAGAGGGAGTCGTCGTACGACGAGGCTATTTCGTTCATCAGCAGCGAGGCGGCCACGGCGTAGTCGAGCAGGCGGCGCACCTCGAGCAGGTTGACCAGCCCGATGCCCGTCATCACGGCCGTGCCGTTGGTGATGGCCAGCCCCTCGCGCAGGTGGATGCCCAGCGGGGTGATGCCCTCGCGGGCGAAGACCTCGGCCGTCGGGCGGCGCTCCGGGACGCCGTCGCGCTCGACGAAGACCTCGCCCTCGCCGATGAGCGCCAGTGCAATGTGGGCCAGCTGCACCAGGTCGCCGCTGGCGCCGACGCTGCCGTGGCGCGGCACGACGGGGGTGATGCGGCGGTTGAGCAGCTCGGCCAGCAGGGTGATGACCTCGGGATGAACCCCCGAGCGGGCCTGTGCGAAGGTCTGGATGCGGGCCAGCATCGCCGCACGCACGCAGACCACCGGCAGCGGTTCGCCCGCACCGGCGGCGTGGCTGCGGATGATGTTGTACTGGAGGGCTCTGAGGTCTCCGTCGTCGATGCGGTACTGGGCCATCGGGCCGAAGCCGGTGTTGATGCCGTAAATCACCTTGTCGGAGGCGAACTCCTCCAGAAAACGATAGCACTCCTCCACCTCGAGGAGCATCTGCTGCTGCGGCGCGACGCGCCCGCCGCCGAAGAGCACCTCTTCGACCTGCTCCAGACGCAGCCTGTTTCCGATTTGAATCATGATGCGGACCCTTTTAAGACGGGAATGGTTCCCGAGCCGCTCCTTCCCTTCGAATGCGATGCGTCTGTCCGGGCTCTCCGGGCGCTTTTTGCGACCGTATCCAAAAGGCAAGAGTTGGACAAAGATACAAAATATTTCGCAAAATATGTCTGTTTTGGCGCGAAGTTCTTCTCCGTTCGGGCTGCCTTCGGGTCCGAACGGTCCGCACGGGGCCGGCACGGTATTCCCGGGGCGGTTTTGCGGAGGCGGATTTGCGGGGCGGTTTTTTTGAGGTGGGCGGTTTGCCGGGATGGAGCGGGCGCGGCGGCTTTTTGGACGGCGGAGGGCGATTTTTTTCGACAGGAAGTGGGCCCTCTTCTTTGTATTTTTCCGACGAAATAGTATTTTTGTATTCGGGGAACCCCCCATTTACCGCTGCGGACGGCAGTCTTCCTGCCGCTCCCGGGGCGGACCGCCGAACTATGGAAAAGGAGCGATACGACACGTTCGATTTCGAGGACAACCGTCGGGTTGTCGAGGCTTTGCGCAGCGGAGACGAGCACTGTTTCGATGCTCTGTTCCGCCGTTGCTATAGGCCGCTGTGCGCCTATGCCTCGCGCTTCGTCCCCCTGTCGCGTGCCGAGGAGCTGGTGCAGGATACCCTCCTGTGGCTCTGGGAGAACCGCCGCACGCTCATCCCCGAGATGCCGCTCCGCTCGCTGCTCTTCACCATCGTCCGCAACAAGTCGCTCAACAGCGCCTCGCGCAACTCATTGCGCAACCGCATCCTGCGCGAGCTGGCCTCGGATTTCGAGGAGGAGTTCGACGACCCGGCGCTCTACTTCGAGAGCGAACTGGCGCGCCGCTTTGCGGAGGCGCTGCGGCGCCTTCCCGAGGAGTTCCAGCAGACCTTCCGCATGCACCGGCTCGAGGGGAAGACCCACCGCCAGATTGCCGAGGAGCTCCACGTCTCGCCCCAGACGGTCAACTACCGCATCGGTCAGACGGTGCGCTTCCTGCGCGAGGAGCTCCGCGAATACTGGCCGGTGCTCGTGCTGCTGCTGGGCCTCAAGCTCCGGTAGCGTCGGGGCTTCACCGCCGAATGGCGTTCCCTCCCCGTTCCTCCGCTCCGTCTTCCCGGCAGACCCCGGTCCGATTTTCCAGTTTTTTCCAGCATTTTCCAGTTTTTTCCAGTCTTTCCGTTTTTTCGCGTCTCCCCCGTTTTCTTCGTCTCCCCGTTTCTGCTCCCGCGTCCACGCTCGGCCAGCTTCTGTCGCCCCGCCGCCGCTTCGCTGGCTCCTCTCTCACCGCTCGCTTCGTTCCGCCCGCTCCATCTCCCCCGTCTTCGCTTCCGCTTCCACGCTCGCCCTGCTTCTGTCGGCCCCGCCGCCGCTCTGTCCCGCCCGCTCTCGTCCGCCTTGTCCCGCTCTGTCCTGGCCTGCGGCTCGTCCTGTCCCGTCCCGCCTGCCCCGGCCTTCTTTCCCGCCTCCCTGCCCCGAAAATCCTCCCCGAAATCCTCCCCGAAAATCCTCCCGGACCGGCGCGGCATACCTTTTTTTGAAAAAAATGCAGGGCGCGGTTAGTATCTTTGCCCGCCCGATTGTATTACTCATAGATGAACATCCCGATGGAGACACCGCAAATCACCGAAGAACGCCTTGCCGCCTACCTGCGCGGAGAGCTCCCGGCCGCCGAAGCGGCCGAAATCGAAGCGTGGTACGACGCCTCGCCCGCCAACCGGCGGACGATGGGCGAAGTCTACCGCATCCTCTGCCTCAACGACCGGCTCCGCGCCGCCGAAGAGGTCGACGTCGAAGGCTCGCTGCGCGCCGTCAAGCGCCGGATGCGCCCCCGCCGCGCCCCGCTGCGCCGTCTGGTGTGGCGCTCTGCCGCGGCCGCGGCCGTCGTGCTGCTGGCCCTCGGCCTCTGGTTCGAGACCCGCACGCTCGCCGAGCGGCTCGAACGCCCCGTGGTGGTCTACACCGACCTGGGCGAACGCTCGCAGGTCGAGCTGCCCGACGGCACGAAGGTGTGGCTCAACTCGTCGAGCCGCATCGAGTACCGCACTCCGCTCTTCTCGCGCGAACGCCGCGTGACGATGAGCGGCGAGGCCTACTTCGAGGTGGAGCACGACACCGCGTCGCCCTTCATCGTCTCGAGCGGCGGACTGGACATCAAGGTGCTCGGCACGAAGTTCAACATCCGCAACGACGCCGCCCGCCACCGCGTAACCACCGTCCTGCTCGAGGGCTCGGTGGCCGCCGCACTCTCGGGTAGCGAGGAGTATGCGGTCCGCCTGCGCCCTGCACAGATGCTGCTCTTCGACAGCGAGACCCGCTCCATGCAGCTGCGCGACTGCCCCGCCGCCTCCAACTCCATCGACTGGATTGAGGGCCACTTCCGCTTCGAGCAGACCACCTTCGAGCAGATTGTCTCCGAGCTGGAGCGCTACTACAACGTCGAGGTGCGCTTCATGGACGACAGCCTGCGCGGCGAGCGCTTCTCGGGCGACTTCCACCTCGAGGACGGCATCTACCACATCATGTCGGTGCTGCAGCTCACCTACAAGTTCCACTACAAGGTCAACCGCGACAACATCGAGCTCTACGCCAACTGACCCGCCGGCCCGCCGGGGCCGCGCCGGGGGGGCGATACCAGGGGGGCGACGCCAGGGTGCACACGGAAAGAACGGAACGAACGATACGAACAACAGGAACCTGAAATAAAATATGAACGAAAACTTCGAATGCCTATGAGTCGATAACTACCATCCGACCGGACGCCGTCCGCGCGACGGCGCAGCAATCTCCAGAAATTTACAACCAAACCTAAAACAACCCATGAAAAAACAAACCTTGCGACGGGCAGGGGGAGTGCATCGTGCATGCGCACGCCTCCGCTGTCTGTTGATTGTTCCGGTCCTGCTGCTTTCATGCTTCGGCCTGAAGGCCAACGCGCAGACCGCCGAACCCCGCGTCACCGTCGAGGTGCGCGACGCTTCTCTTTCCCAGGTATTCCAGTCCATTCAGGAGCAGACGGGCTACTCGTTCGTCTACAACAGCTCCGACATCAACCCCGCCGAGCAGGTGAGCCTCTCGCTCCGCAACGCGACCCTCGCCTCCGCCCTCGACCGGCTCTTCGCCGGCCGCGGCATCGGCTATACGCTCAAGGACAAGCACATCGTCCTCTCGCGTACGGCCGACCGTACGGCAGCCCGCCAGGGCGCCCGCCCCGTGCGCGGCGTCACGGGCTCGGTCAAGGACGCCAAGGGCCTCGGCCTTGTGGGCGCCACGGTGGTTATTAAAGGTACGACCGTCGGTGCGGCCGTCGACGCCGAGGGCAACTTCTCGCTGCCGCAGGCGCGTCAGGGCGACGTGCTCGAGGTCTCGCTCATCGGCTATGCCAAGCAGGAGATTCCCGTCACGGACTCCGCGCCGCTGCGCATCGTCATGCATGAGGATACGGAGGTGCTCGACGCCGTGGTGGTGACGGCCCTCGGTATCAAGCGCTCGGAGAAGGCGCTGACCTACAACGTGCAGGAGGTCTCGGGCGACATCGTCAACGGGGTCAAGGACGCCAACTTCGTCAATGCCCTCTCGGGTAAGGTCGCCGGTCTGCAAATCAACGCCAGCGCCTCGGGTACGGGCGGTTCGACGCGCGTGGTGATGCGCGGCGTGAAGTCCATCAACGGCAACAACAACGCCCTTTACGTCATCGACGGTATCCCGATGCCGAGCCTGCGTTCGGAGCAGACGGCCGGCATGTACGAGACCCCCGACGGCGGCGACTACGAGGGTATCTCGAACCTCAACCCCGAGGACATCGAGTCGATGTCGATTCTCTCGGGTGCCACGGCCGCCGCGCTCTACGGTTCGCAGGGCGCCAACGGTGTGATTCTCATCACCACGAAGAAGGGTGAGGAGGGACGCCTCCGGGTCAACTACTCGAACAACACCACCTTCACCGCGCCCTTCGTGATGCCCGAGTTCCAGAACCGCTACGGCACGGCCGAGACCTCGCCCTCGATGAGCTGGGGCTCGCCGCTGGCCCATCCCACCTCGTACGACCCGCGGGACTTCTTCCAGACGGGCTACAACACCACCAACTCGGTTTCGGTCTCGGCGGGCAACTCGCGCAACCAGACCTATGCCTCGGCTGCCTCGGTCAACTCGCGCGGCATCATCCCCAACAACGTCTACAACCGCTACAACTTCTCGCTGCGCAACACCACGGAGCTGGTCAAGGACCGCCTGACGCTCGATGTGGGTGCCACCTACATGCGCCAGTACGACCGCAACTCGCTGGTGCAGGGTCTCTACCACAACCCGCTCATCCCGATTTACCTCTTCCCGCGCGGCGATGATATCCGCAAGTACCAGATTTACGAGCGCTACGACGCCACGGACGGCTACATGAAGCAGTTCTGGCCGCTGGAGTTCCTCACCGGCGTGGAGAACCCCTACTGGGTGACCAACCGCGAGCTCTTCGAGAATACGGCCCACCGCTACACCTTCAACGGTACGATGAAGTGGGACATCACCTCGTGGATGAGCCTCACGGGCCGCGTGCGTCTGGACAACACGACGATGAACTACACGCGCAAGATTTACGCCTCGTCCAACGAGCTCTTCGCTTCGAAGTACGGTAACTACCTCGACCATACGGCCGTCCACAACAACCTCTACGCCGACGCCCTGCTGAGCATCGACAAGACGTTCCTCGACGACCGCCTCTCGCTGCAGTTCAACCTGGGTGCCAGCCTCATGGACGACAAGAACAAGGTGACGGGCTTCGAGGGCCACCTGGCCACGCAGCCCAACAAGTTCACCCTCTACAACATCGACATGAAGCACTCGCAGACGAAGCCCTACATGAGCCGCTACCACGACCAGGTGCAGGCCGCCTACGCCACGCTGCAGCTGGGTTGGAAGGGGATGCTCTACCTCGACGTGACGGCCCGCAGCGAGTGGGCCTCGCAGCTCGCCTTCACCGACAGCTACAACATCTTCTACCCGTCGGTGGGCCTCTCGGCCGTCATCTCGTCGATGACCGACCTCTCGCGTGCAGGCATCTCGTTCCTCAAGGTGCGCGCCTCCTACGCCGAGGTGGGTAACGCCCCCGAGCGCTACATCACGGGCCGCAACTACCCCATCAGCGTGGGCGGTGTCATCGAGTCGGAGACCGCTGCACCGGCCGTCAACCTGACGCCCGAGCGCACGAAGTCCTTCGAGGCGGGTCTCAACGCCAAGTTCCTCGGCGGCAAAATCTGGCTGGACGCCACCTACTACAACACCAACACCTACAACCAGCTCTTCAGGTACGACGCACCTCCCAGCACGGGTTACAAGCAGGCCTACATCAACGCCGGCAAGGTGAACAACTGGGGTATCGAGGCCGTTGTGGGCTACAAGAACACGTGGCGCGACTTCTCGTGGTCGACCAACGTCAACTTCTCGATGAACCGCAACGAGGTCAAGGAGCTCGTGCCCGAGGGTACGCGTGACGTTGCGGGCAACCTGGTTTCGGTCGACGAGGTCAACATGGACTACGGCGGCTACCGCATGCAGGTCAAGAAGGGCGGCTCGATTGGCGACTTCTATGTGACGGGCTTCAAGACCGACGAGTTCGGCCACATCTACGTCGACCCCAACTCCAACACGGTGACGCTCGACCGCAACACGTGGGTCTACGGCGGCAACACCGAGGCGCGCTTCCGTCTGGGATGGAACAACCAGTTCTCCTGGAAGGGCATCTCGCTGGGCGTGCTCATCGACGCCCGCATCGGCGGCCACGGCGTCTCGGCCACGCAGGCCCTGATGGACGAGTACGGCGTCTCGGAGGCCTCGGCCCAGGCACGCGAGAACGGCGGCGTATGGGTATCCGACACGCAGCAGATTCCCGACGCGAAGACCTTCTACGCCAACTCGGGCAACGGTATGTCGATGCTGGCCCACTACGTCTACTCGATGACCAACGTGCGCCTGCGCGAGCTGACGCTCGGCTACGACCTGCCGTCGAAGTGGTTCAACGACAAGGTGGGCATGAGCGTGGCGCTCGTCGGCCGCAACCTCTTCATGTTCTACAACAAGGCTCCGTTCGACCCCGAAATCACCGCCTCGACGGGCACCTACTACCAGGGGCTCGACTACTTCATGCAGCCTTCGGTCCGCACCCTGGGCTTCAGCGTAAGACTCCAATTCTAAAACACCCGACGCAATGAAACGAAACATCATAACGAACCTGAGCCAGGGGCTCTTCGCGGTTGCCCTCTCGGGCCTGCTGCTGGGCTCCTGCACGAGCGGCTTCGAGAAGTTCAACACCAACCCCGACTCGGCTCAGAACATCGACCAGAAGACCCTCATTACGACCATGGAGATGGATGCCGTCATCCCCTGCAGCGACGAGGGCGCCAACGCCTACCAGCGCGCCTGCAACCTGATGGGTGACTCCTACTCGGGCTACATGGCGGCCATCAGCTCGTTCGACAACGGCGGTGTCAACACGACCACCTATGCGCTCGACGCCACCGACTACAACAACGTCCCCTTCTCGGTGGCCTTCACCAACGTGATGTCCGCCTGGCTGACGCTCAGCTACGCCTACGAGGCGGGGCAGATTACCGAGGACACCTTCGCCGTGGCCGAGGTGCTCAAGGTCTTCGCGCTGCAGCGCGCCACCGACATCTACGGACCGCTGCCCGTGACCCACTTCGGTGAGACGGAGAACCCCTACGACGCGCAGGAGACCGTCTACATGAAGCTCTTCGAGGACCTCAACGCGGCCATCGCCGTGCTGGAGGAGTACGCCACCAACTCGCCCGACGCCACGCCGCTGCAGGAGGTCGACATCGTCTACCAGGGCAGCTATCCCAAGTGGCTGCGTCTGGCCAACTCGCTCAAGCTGCGCATGGCCATGCGCGTGGTCTACGTCATTCCCGACCAGGCCCGTGCGTGGGCCGAGGAGGCCGTCACGAGCGGCGTCATCGAGTCGGCCGACGAGAGCGCGACGCTGGCAACCGTCGGTTCGATTCAGGTCTTCAACCCGCTGGAGGAGGTCTGGAACGCCTACGCCGACACGCGCATGGGCGCCACGATGGATGCCTACCTGAACGGCTACAAGGACCCGCGTCTGGCCACCTACTTCAAGCCCTGCGAGGATGGTCTCTACCACGGCGTGCGCAACGGCATCGCCGCCATCAGCAAGGAGTACTACCTCGGCATGTCGGTGCCCAACGTCGACAAGACGACGCCCGTACGCTGGCTCATGTCCTCGGAGGTCGCCTTCCTGCGCGCCGAGGGTGCGATGCGCGGCTGGGCGATGGGCGGTGACGCCGAGAGCTTCTACCGCCGCGGCATCGAGCTCTCGTTCCTCGAGAACGGCCTTTCGGCCGCCGAGGCTGCAACCTACGCCGAGAGCGAGCTGACGCCGGCCGCCTTCGAGGATGCCTCCGGCTCGACGACCCACTACAACATCGCCGCTCCGTCGCAGATTACCGTCAAGTGGGACTCTTCGGCCGACTCGGAGCAGATGCTCGAGCGCATCATCACCCAGAAGTGGATTGCCATGTTCCCCAACGGACAGGAGGCGTGGTCGGAGTTCCGCCGCACGGGCTATCCGCGGATTTTCCCCATCGTCAACGACCGCAGCAACGGCACGGTGGATGTCAACGAGCAGATTCGCCGCATGACCTTCCCGCGTTCGGAGTACTCGAACAACCGCGCGGCGCTCAACCGCGCCATCCGGCTGCTGGGCGGCCCCGACCAGGGCTCGACCAAACTCTGGTGGGACAAGAAAAACAACTAACCTGAAACCTTAAGACGAAATACGATGAAAAGAATCTTCAAATATGCACTCTGCACGCTGCTGCTGGGTAGCCTGTTTGCCGGCTGCGAGAAGGAGACGACTCCCGAGCGGGTGAACGTGCAGCACCCCGAAGAGCAGGAGCAGATTCATCGCGACAACGCCTACTACCAGCGTCTTCGCGAGTACAAGAAGAGCAAGCACAAGCTGGCCTTCGGCTGGTACGGAACCTGGACGGCCATGGGCCCCTCCTACCAGACGCGCATCTCGAACTGCCCCGACTCGATGGACATCATCTCCATCTGGAGCCAGTGGCATACGCTCACCCCGGCCCAGGTGGCCGACAAGGAGTTCGTCCAGAAGGTCAAGGGTACGAAGGTGACCTACACCATCTTCTCGAACGTCATGCCCGAGCCCTTCGCCTCGATGTACGACGACCCCTACTGCGACGAGGCCATCGAGGCCTACGCCAAGGCCTACTGCAAGGACTCGATGGACAAGTGGAACTACGACGGCATCGACATTGACTACGAGCCGGGCTTCGGCGCCGTGGGTCCCTTCGTGGGCAACCCCGCTCCCGAGCTCTTCAACAAGCTGATTGTGGCCATGGGCAAGTACGTGGGTCCCAAGTCGGGCACGGGCCGTCTGTTCATCATCGACGGCGTCCCCTTCGCCGTCCGCGGCGAGTATGTCGACTACTTCGACTACGGCATCGTGCAGGCCTACTCCTCGTACGGCTACACCGACCTGCAGAACCGCTTCAACAATGCCGCCAATGCCGGCTGGAAGCCCGAGCAGTATATCTTCGCCGAGAATTTCGAGGCCTACTGGAAGACGGGCGGCGTGAGCCACACCACGCGTGACGGCCAGACGGTCAACTCGCTGCTGGGCATGGCGCTCTTCAACCCGACGCAGGGCGAGGGCGGCGGCTTCGGCGCCTACCACATGGAGTACGAGTACGCCCACGCCGACATGCCCTACAAGTACATGCGTCAGGCCATCCAGGCGGTCAACCCTGCCCCCGTGGGCGACTACTCGAAGACGCTGGTGGCCCTCAACGAGGCCGGCACCGAGCAGTTCGAGGTGAGCGTCACCCCTTCGGGCGTCATCTACGGCGAGGTGAACTGCACGCTTTCGGCCCGCATCTCGGAGCCGGCTGAGGCCGACACCGACCTTGCGCTTGCGGTCGACAACTCGCTCATCGAGAGCTACAACCACGACAACGGCACCGAGTATGCGGCCATCGACCCCTCGCTGGTCAACATCTCGGGTCCGCTCCACTTCGCTGCCGGCACCGAAGCGTCGGAGAGCGACGTGCAGGTGGCCGTCACGGTGGCATCGCTCGCCGACGGCGAGTACCTCGTGCCGCTGCTCCCGACCCTTGCCGAAGGCTTCGGCTACGACGAGACGGGCTACGTGAAGTACCTCGTCATTACGAAGAGCACCACCACCATCAAGGTTCTGACCGACGGCAGCCAGGTGGAGAACCACTCCGTCATGAAGCGGCTCGACGGCAGCTACAGCAGCCTTGAGGCGACGCTCACGGCGCACCTCTCGCTGGGGGCCATCTCCGATGTCCAGTTCGGCTACGTGGCCGACAACGCGCTGGCGGAGGCCTACAACGAGAAGAACGGCACCGACTACATGACCATCGACGCATCGAAGGTTTCGCTCTCCGGCAAGCTCTCGTTCGCCCAGGGCGAGATGAGCCCGACGGGCGGGGTGACGGTCACGCTTTCCGACCTCTCGGTGCTCCAGCCGGGCTACACGTTGGTTGCGCTGCGTCCCGACCTGGAGTCGCTGAGCGACTACGAGCCCGATGCCGACCGCGGCGTGAAGTACCTGCTGATTTTCCTCGGCGAGGAGAACCTGGCCGCACAGCAGAACCTCGAACCCTTCGAGGATGACTGCACGAAGATTGACAACGCCAACAACAAGCTGGGCTGGACGGTCGACATCACCAACCTGAACACCTCCATCGGCGGTACGGGCGTCTGGGGCTACGACGACGTGACGACGCTCTTCAACGGACGTGATGCCGGCGACATGGGCTTCTATGCCATCTTCAACAACTACTACTCGTGGCAGGTGGGCATCGGCGGCCGCATCACCATCGACATGCAGCAGAGCTATCCGGTGAGCACGGTGGCCTGGGGCGTATGCTACACCAATACGGCCTATTCGGTGAAGACCATCCGCAACGTCGAGGTTTCGACCGACGGCGTGAACTGGACGCCGCAGAATGCCGGCGACGTGACGATTGCCCAGGCTACGGGCGACAACGGCGTCATGCAGTGGTTCACCTTTGCCAAGCCGGTCGAGGCGCGCCTCATCCGCTTCGACATCGTCGACCGCTACGACACGGGCAGCAACTTCTGCGGCATGCGCGAGCTTGAAGTCTGGAGTCCGAAGAACTAACCGAACCAACCCTCAAAACGAACAAAGAGTATGAAACTGAAATATTTTGCAGTGCCGCTGCTCCTCGCCGCCGCCCTTGCGACGGGGTGCCAGGAGTCGGCCAAGTACGAACCGGTCGTCTACATGACCGATGCGCAGTCGAATGCCGCCATGAGCGTGACCATCGACGAGCTTCCGGCCAGCACGGCCCTCTCGGTCACCGCGTCGGAGCAGGTCTCGCACGACCTGGAGATAACGCTCGAGCTGCGTCCCGACCTGGTGGAGAGCTACAACCTCAAGTATGGCAAGAACTACCTCCCGCTGCCCGAGGGGACCTATGAGTTCCTCAACGACAAGGTCTCCATCGCGGCCGGCTTCACCACCTCGTCGATGGCCGAACTGACGGTCACCACGATGGACGGTTTTGCCGAGGGAGCCACCTACTGCATGCCGGTGAGCATCCGCTCGGTGAGCGGCTCGATGGCCGTTCTCGAGCCTTCGCGCACGGTCTACATCGTCTTCAAGACGCCGGTCATCAGCAAGGCCATCATGATTGGCTCGGGCAACAAGTACAAGATTCCGGGCTTCCTGGACAACGCCGACCTGGTCTTCCCGCAGGTGACGCTCGAGACGCGCGTCTACGTGACCAACTTCTCGAACGGCTGCGACAACTCCTCCATCATGGGTATCGAGGGTGAGTGCTCGGTGCGTTTCGGCGACGTGAAGATTGACAAAAACGTCGTACAGATTTGTCACGAGAGCTACCAGCCCGCCGCCACGGACCGTCCGTGCGACGCGAACAAGTGGTACCATGTGGCAGCCGTCTGGACCGGTTCGTCGTGGGACATCTACATCGACGGACAGTATGCCGCCGGCACCCCGACGCAGGGCGAGTCGATGAACCTGGGCAAGAACGACGGCTACGGCTTCGGTCTGGGAGCGCTGTCGCAGTGGCAGAGCTCGCGCCCGCTGATGGGTTATCTGGCCGAGTGCCGCGTCTGGACGCGCGCCCTCTCGCAGAGCGAGATTGCCAACAACATGAACTACGTCGACCCGACGTCGGAGGGTCTGCTGGCCTATTGGCGCATGAATGAGTGGACGCCCAACCCCGACGGCGGCGGCAACATCGTGCCCGACCTGACGGGCCACGGCTACGATGCTCATGGCGGTTCGAGCAACCCGACGATGATGGATACCCGCTGGATGTAGACCTGCGGGCAGCGGCCGCCCCTTCGGTGGGTTGGGGCGGCCGTATATCCATGGAACAGAGACCGTGCGGTCGGCTGCAGCGTGCAGCCTGCCGCACGGTTTTTTTTGTGCCCTCGCCGCATGGGCGTTTGTGCCCCCGGCCCGCAGCGGGTTTTTGTGCCCTCCCGGCCCGCAGCGGGTTTTTGTGCCCTCCCGGCCCGCAGCGGGGCCGGTACCGGCCGTGCGACGTTCCCTGCGGCTTCGGCCCGTTTCTTGCTGCATGCTTCCCCAAAATGGGCGACGGAGGTCATGAAACCGACGATACATGGATTGCTGGGGCGTATTCGCCCCGTGATGGTGGTGGCGAGCTGCATCGGGGTGGTGATGGCCTACCTTATCGGCACCTTCGTCACGGGCCCCTTCCACCAGGCATCGAGCAGCATGGGGGCCATGCTGGCCTGCACCTCGGCTGTGGTGGTGCTCCAGACGCCGGGACTCAGGGAGTCGCTGCGTGCGGGGCTGCTGCGCGTGGCCGGCACGGCGCTCGGGGCGCTGCTTGCCTATGCCTATCTGCGCCTCTTCGCCTTCTCGACGCTCGGCATGATGCTCGCCGTGGCGCTGCTCGTCGTGCTGAGCATGCTGCTCGGCATCCCCGATAACGGACGCATGGCGACCATCACGCTGCTGGCCATTCTGCTTGTCTCGCAGCGCAGCCACGCCCTGCCGCCCGGGGTGAACTGCCTGCTGCGCTTTGTCGAATCGGCGCTCGGGGTGGCCGTCGGGGTGGTGCTGGCCTGGCTGACGTCGCATCTGAGCCCCGCGGCGCACCCCGCCGCCAACAGCTGCCCGGCCCCGGCTCCAACTCCGGCAGCTCCGGCCCCGGCCCCAACTTTTGCTCCGGCTCCGGCATCAACGGTCGCACCTGCCACGACCCCAACATCCGCCCCATCCACCCCATCCACCCCTACTTCGACCGCTCCGTCCCCTGTTTCGGTCGCTTCGGCGCCTGCCCCAACGGTTGCGCCCGCTCCGTCTTCGATTCCAACATCGACCTCAGCGGCCGCACCTGCACCCGCCCCCGGCGCCATTTTCTCTGCGTCCGGGACTGCCGCCTCTGCGCCCACCTCCGGCTCCTCCGTCGACTCCGCCCCCTCTTCCGTCGACTCCGTTCCCGGAGCCTCTGCACCCGCTCCCGGCGCCATTTTCTCTGCTCCCGGGACTGCCGCCTCTGCCCCTGTCCCCGGCTCTTCCGCCCCCTCTGCCGCCGCGCCCGCCGCGCCTGCCGCGGCCGGCGGGGAGCAAAAAAGAACCGGCTCCCCTTCGCGGGAAGCCGGTTCCTGAAGTGTGCAGGTCCTGTAAGCCGGGTTCTGTCCCCGGAGTTGCCTCCGGGTCTCTGTCATTTATCTAGGGCGGCAGTCTCCTGCCGTCTCAAGCAACCTACCCCCCGGCATCGGGCGAGCAACCCTTAATTGCCGGTATACATGGTCTTGCAACCCACGAGACGTACGGCCAGACGACATCACTGCCTCTGCGGTGGGCTCTTACCCCGCCTTTTCACCCTTACCACCGCTGCGGGCGAACCCGACAGCGGGGCGGTTCTTCTCTGTTACGCTCCTATACCCTCACGGATATCAAGTGATTGGCTTGCGTGGCGCTCTGCGTTGCCCGGACTTTCCTCCCCCGGCCGAGCCGGCGGCGACAGAGCGGACCTGCGCTGCAAAGGTAGGAATTAATGCGCGAAAAACCGCGCCTCCGACCGAAAATCGGGGTGCTTCCCCTGCGGCGGGGAGGAAGATGCCGCGTCGAGGGAGCGAAGATGCCGCGTCGAGGGAGCGAAGATGCCGCGCGAAGGGGCGAGGGGAGCGGCAAGGGGAGAAGAGGCGGAGGCGTTGAGGGGTGACAGGGGGGCGACAGGCGTCGGGCGCCGGCAGCCCTGAAGGGGGGGTGGAGGTCCTCCGGTGCGGGCGGTGCGACCGGGCGGATGCAATGCGGCGGGGCCGAACGGCCCGGCGTTGAAAGGGGTGGACGGATGTGGAAAAGAGAAGAGGGGTGTGGAGGGTGCGGCGGGTGGGGTGGAAGGGCGTGGCATCGCACTTGTAGGCCGCTGTCCGCGGGGCTGAATTACAACCGAATGCAGACCGAAAGTAACCCGGAAGACCGGAACGACGTATCGCTCCGGTCTTTCGGTGGTGAGGGATTTCCGGGTTACTGAATCGGATGGCAGAGCGCTTAGGGCCTTTTTCCGTGCCGCCGCAGCCTGCCGTTGGGCATCTTTGTGAGTGCCGCGGCGGTCTGCGGCCGGAGCCTGCCGTCGGGGTATCCTTGCGAGTGCCGCGGCGGTCTGCGGCCGGAGCCTCTGTTAAGCGCCCTCTTTTGCGGTCCGGAGGCTTTCCCGCGCGGCTCTTTTCTGCGGTCCGGAGGCTTTCCTGCACGGCCCTTTTCTGCAATCCGGGCGGCCCGTTACGAGCGCCCCCGCATCGCGCCCCCGCATCGCGCCCCCGCATCGCGGCCGCGCCGCGGCCGCCGGCTCCCGTCTGCGGCTCCCGTCTGCCGCCCCGGCCTTTCGCCCCGCCTACTGCTCCCGCTTCTCGCGGAAGATGTTCAGATGGGCCAGCAGCGGGTTGCGCCGGTCGAGCAGCACGAACTCGACGAGCAGCAGCACCAGCGCCACGGCCAGCAGGTAGGGATACTGCTCGTTGAACTCCTCGAAGCGGACGGTCGAGAACTCCGTCTGCTCCATGTCGTTGATGCTCCGCACAATCTCGTCGAGCCCGATGGACTGCTTTGTCGAGCGGACGTAGGCGCCGCCCGTGATTTCGGCAATCTGCTGCAGCAGCTTCTCGTCGAGCTTCGAGACCACCATGTCGCCCTTCTCGTCCTTGATGAACTCGCCGTTGATTTGAATCGGGGCCCCCTCGGGGGTGCCGATGCCAATCGTATAGATGCGGATACCCGCCTCGGCGGCCTGACGGGCCACCTCCAGCGCGTCGTCCTCGTGGTTCTCGCCGTCGGTAATGAGGATGATGACGCGGCTGTGGCTCTCGGCCGTCTCGCCCGAGAAGGAGAGCAGCGCCTGCTCGAGGGCCTTGCCCACGGCCGTACCCTGCACGTCGGCCAGCGAGGTGTCGATGCGCCGCGCAAAGGCCTTGGCCATGCGGTAGTCCGAGGTAATGGGGAGCTGCACCTTCGGCTCGCCGGCGAAGACGATGAGCCCCACGCGGTCCTGCTGCAGCCCGTCGAAGAGCTTGTTGATGGCATACTTGGTCCGCTCGAGGCGGTTGGGTTCGAAGTCCTCGGCCAGCATCGAGTTCGAGACGTCGACCACGAGCATCATCTCGACGCCCTGGCTCTTCTCCTCGCGGAGCTTCGAGCCCAGCTGCGGGCGTGCGGCGGCGAGGATGAGCAGCGCGAGCGCCGTGCAGAAGAGGATGAACTTCAGCTTCACGCGCCCGGTCGAGACGTCGGGCATCAGCTCGCGCAGCACGTCGAGGTGTCCGAAGCGTTCGAGCCGTTTGCGGCGGTTGCGGGCGGCCGCCCAGAAGAGCGCCGCGAGCAGCGGCAGCAGCCAGAGCAGCCAGAGGTATTGCGGATTGGCAAAGCGGAACATAGCGGAATGGTGGGGCCGACCGGGCCGGGTGTCACGTGCGGATGCCGCCGCGCCGCCGGTCGGTCGATTCGGGCGCCCAGCGGGGCGCTCCCGACGCGGGGGCATCCTCTCCCTGGGGTTGCCGCACGCCTCCGCCGGGAGTCCTCGGAGGCGGCGGGCCGGGGCGCCCTAAGGCAGGCGCCGCAGCACAAAGGCGCGGAGCAGGAACTCGGCCACGAGCAGCAGGATGGCCGCCACGACCCACGGCACGAAGAGTTCGTGGTAGGTGACGTGCTCCGAGACCTCGACGCGGCTCTTCTCGAGCTGGTTGATTTCGTCGTAGATGGCCTTGAGCTTCGTGTTGTCCGTGGCGCGGAAGTAGCGGCCGCCGGTGAGCGAGGCAATCTGCTCGAGCATCTTCTCGTCGATTTCGACCTTCTGCTGCACGAAGGTCATGTTGCCGAACATGTCGACGGCGGGGTAGGGGGCCATGCCGCGCGTTCCGACGCCGATGGTGTAGACGCGGATGCCCTGCGCCCGGGCGATTTCGGCCGCCGTCAGGGGGGCAATTTCGCCGCGGTTGTTCACACCGTCCGTCAGCAGGATGATGACCTTCGACTTGGCCTGGCTCTCGCGCAGGCGGTTGATGGCCGTGGCCAGACCGTTGCCGATGGCCGTGCCGTCCTCGATGATGCCGCTGCGGATGCGCGACAGCAGGGTCTGGAGGGTGCTCTGGTCGGTGGTCAGGGGGCTCTGCGTGAAGGCCTCGCCGGCGAAGGCCACCAGACCGATGCGGTCACCGTAGCGGTCGGCGATGAAGGAGCCGGCCACCTCCTTGGCGGCGGTGATGCGGTCGGGCTTGAAGTCGCGTGCGAGCATCGAGCCCGAGACGTCGATGGCGAGCATGATGTCAATTCCTTCGGTCGAGCTGTGGGCGCTGCGTTCGACATCCTGCGGCCGGGCGAGGGCCACGACGCAGAGTGCGAAGGCGGCGGCGCGCAGCACGAAGGGGAGGTGGCGCAGGTAGTAGCGCCACGTGCGGGGGGCGCGGAGCACCCCCTCGACCGTCGAAATCTGGATGGCGGCACCGCCCTGCAGCGTCCGCCAGACGTAGTAGGCCGCCATGGGGACGAGCAGCACGAGCAGCCACAGCAAATGGGGAGTTGCGAAGTGCATGTCTTTCTCTTTAAGTTCGTTTCCGGGGACGGGGGGCGGAGCTCGGCGCGGAGCTCCGCACGGGCGCCCTCCTTACCAGTTCTTGCCGCTGCGGACCACCATCGCCCGGCGCTTCTCCTTGAGCTTCTCCTGCGTGCGGTCCTCCTGCGCCTGGATGGCGTCGAGCATCTGCTCCTGCTCCTGCGGCGAGATGCCCTCGGGGCGGGGCTGGCCTTCGCCCTGCTCGCCATCCTTGCCGTCGGGCTGACCCTGACCCTGACCCTGCTGGTCCTGATTTTGGTCCTGCTGGTCCTTGTTCTGGTCCTGCTGGTCCTTATTCTGGTCCTGCTGGTCTTTGTTCTGGTCCTTGTTCTGGTCCTGACCCTGCTGGTTCTGGTTCTGGTTGTTCTGGCCCTGCTGGTTCTGCTGGTCCTTGTTCTGCTGGTTCTGGTCGCCGCCGCCACCGCCGCCGTTCTTCTGCTCGTCGTCGAGCAGATGCTTCGTGTAGGCGTAGTTGTACTTCGCCTCCCGGTCGTCGGGGTTGAGCAGCAGCGAGCGCTTGTAGCTCTCGAGCGCCTCCCGGTACTTCTTCTGGCGGAACTGCGTGTTGCCCAGATTGTAGTAGGCCTCGGCCCGCTCGGTGTCGCTGCGCAGCGTGTCGGCCGCCGCGCGGTTCTGCATCTGCTCGGCCTTGTCGTACATCTCGGCTTTGCTCAGGGCGTTGCCCAGGTTGTAGGTGGCCTCGAACGATGCGGGGTCGAGCATCAGGGCCCGGCCGTAGCGCTCGATGCTCTGCTGATACTCGCCCTTGTTGTAGAGGCGGTTGCCCTTGCGCACCTCGCGCCGCTCGGGCATCTGCTGCCCCAGGGCGCTGACCGCGGCAAGGAGCGCCGCCAGTAATATCACGTATCGCTGCATGCTAATCCTCCTTTTTGAGCTCTGAGTCGGGCTTCTCTCCCTCGGCGGGTTCGACCACGGGTTTGGTCTCCTCGACGAAGTAGTAGCTCTTCAGATAGTCGTTTTCGTTCTGCTCGGAGTCGGGCTCCGCCTTGGCGAACTTCACCAGGTCGGCGTCGCGCAGCAGGGAGCTGAGGTCCCTGCGGGCCTTGTCGGGGAGCTCCACGCCGCGCATCGCCTCGATGATTTCGTCCGAGGTCATCTCCAGCGCGCCGATGTTCCAGCGGCGGACGATGTAGTGGCGCAGGATGTCGCTCAGCCCCGAGTAGTAGGCCTTGTAGCGGTTGTTCTGCCACAGCTTCTGGTTGTGGAGCGTCTCGAGCGCCTTGATGGCCTCGACGTGGGGCGGCAGCGGAGGCGCCGGGCGGAAGAGCGACCCCAGCCCCCGGCCCCGCTGGCGCAGGTAGCGCACCACGCCGTAGAGACCCACGAGCAGCACGGCCAGCAGGGCGAGGCCCCAGAGCACGTAGCTGCGGATTTCGGCGAAGCGGAAGGGCAGGTTCTTCTGCCCCTTGAGGTCGTAGATGGACTGCGAGGTGGAGTCAATCTGGAAGGTCCCGACGCGCAGCAGCAGCGAGTCGGCCGTATGGAGCGTGTCGATGATGTTCTTGTCGGCATAGAGCACCTGCCCCGTGCCGAGGTTGAAGCGGCCCTCCTCGAAGGCGGCCATGCGGTAGCGCTTGCGGAGCTTCATGCGCCGCCCCTCGCGTTCGAGCGTGTCGACGGGCAGCGAGGCGACCAGTTCGAGCCCCCCGCCCGGACTGCGGAACTCGGGGAACTCGACCACCTGCACCAGGTCCTTCTCCACCTCGATGACGTAGTCGAAGCGGTCGCCTATGAAGACGCTGTCGGGCTCCAGACGGACCGTGACGGCGGGGCGCTGCTGGGCCGCGGCTCCCGAGAGCGAGCCGGCGAGCAGCAGGAGCGTGACGATTCGTTTCATCGTTGCTTGAAGAGTTTAATGAGTTCGACCACGTAGTCGCCGTCGGTGGCCACGGTGGCCGTGTCGATGCGGTTGTGGCGGAGCATCGTCTCGATTTGCTCGCTGCGGCGGCGCCACGACTCGGCGTAGTGGTCGCGCACGGCGCGCGACGAGGTGTCGGTCCATACCTTGCGGCCGCTCTCGGCGTCGCGCAGCTCGATGATGCCCACGTCGGGGAGCTCCGCCTCGCGGGGGTCGTAGACGCGGATGCCCACCAGGTCGTGCTTCCCGCCGGCAATCTTGAGCGCGTCGTCGAGCGCCTCGCCGTCGGACGAGGTGTCGAGGAAGTCCGAGAGGATGAAGGTCGTGCAGTGCTTCTTGCTGACGTTGGTCAGGAAGCGCAGCGGCTCGGAGAGCTTCGTGCCCGTGTGCTGGGGGCGGAAGCCCACCAGCTCGCGGATAATCATGAGGATGTGGCTGCGCCCCTTCTTCGGGGGGATGAACTTCTCGATGCGGTCCGAGAAGAAGATGCAGCCCACCTTGTCGTTGTTCTGGGCGGCCGAGAAGGCCAGCACGGCGGCAATCTCCGTGATGACGTTCTTCTTGAGCCGGTCGGTCGAGCCGAACATCCGCGAGGCCGAGACGTCGACGATGAGCATCATCGTCAGTTCGCGCTCCTCCTCGTAGACCTTGATGTAGGGCTTCGACGAGCGTGCCGTGACGTTCCAGTCGATGTCGCGCACGTCGTCGCCGGCGCGGTACTCCCTCACCTCGGAAAACGACATGCCGCGTCCGCGGAAGGCCGTGTGGTACTTTCCGGCGAAAATCTCGTTGGAAAGGCCGCGGGTCTTGATTTCGATTTTGCGGACGCGCCTGAGGATATCGTTCTCGCTCTGCTCCATCTTCGGGTCGGCTTAGGGTACGATGACGTTGTTCAGGATGTCGGTGATGAGCTCCTCCGAGGTGATGTTCTCGGCCTCGGCCTCGTAGGTGAGTCCGATGCGGTGGCGCAGCACGTCGTGGCAGACGGCGCGCACGTCCTCGGGAATCACATATCCGCGGCGGCGGATGAAGGCGTAGGCGCGTGCGGCCTTGGCCAGCGAGATGGAGGCACGGGGCGAACCGCCGTAGGCAATCAGGTTCTGGAGCTTCGGGAGGTTGTACTCGGCCGGCTCGCGCGTGGCGAAGATGATGTCGACGATGTACTTCTCGATTTTCTCGTCCATATAGACATCCTCGACCACCTTGCGGGCCTTGACGATGTCCTCGGGCGAGATGACCTTGTTGACCGTGGGCATGCCGGCGCCCGAGAGGTTCATGCGGACGATGTCGCGCTCCTCCTGCTTCTTGGGGTAGGAGATGCGGACCTTGAGCATGAAACGGTCGACCTGGGCCTCGGGCAGCGGATAGGTGCCCTCCTGCTCCAGGGGGTTCTGCGTGGCGAGCACCAGGAAGGGCTGCGGCAGGGGATAGGTCTCCTCGCCGATGGTCACCTGACGCTCCTGCATCGCCTCGAGCAGCGCCGACTGCACCTTGGCCGGCGAACGGTTAATCTCGTCGGCCAGCACGAAGTTGGCGAAGACGGGGCCCTTCTTGACGATGAACTCCTCGCTCTTCTGCGAATAGATGAGCGTACCGATGAGGTCGGCAGGCAGCAGGTCGGGGGTGAACTGGATGCGGGAGAACTGGGCGTCGACGGCCTTGGCCAGCGTGGTGATGGCCAGCGTCTTGGCCAGTCCCGGCACACCTTCGAGCAGGATGTGGCCGTTGGAGAGCAGGCCGATGAGCAGCGTGTCGACCAGATGGCTCTGGCCCACGATGACCTTGCCCATTTCGTTGCGGAGCGTATCGACGAAGACCGATTCGCGTTCGATGCGCTCGTTGAGTTCCTTGATGTTGATGACTTCGCTCATTGGGTATTATATATGTGAAGTAAATTTCCCGGGTTTTGTTCAGTTAGGTAACGACCTCCCTGCAAAATTATTGCAAATTTACGAAAAAAAGCGCAAAGCGCACCGGCGGCCGAAGGCCGCGATGCCCCGCGCGGGGAAAAATCTTGGGGTAAACTGCCCGCCGGATGGCGATTTGTTCGTACCTTTGCCTTCCGAACGAAACGAAACGATGGAATCCCAGCAGTCACCCATACTCAAGGGGCTCAACCCCGCCCAATATGCCGCCGTGGTCAACTACGACACCCCCTCGCTCATCATCGCCGGAGCGGGCTCGGGCAAGACGCGCGTGCTCACCTCGCGCATCGCCTACATGATAGAACAGGGGGTCAAACCGTGGAACATCCTGGCGCTCACCTTCACCAACAAGGCCGCCGAGCAGATGCGCGACCGCATCGCGCAGATGGTGCCGGGCGAGCGCTCGCGCTACATCCGCATGGGGACCTTCCACTCGGTCTTCTCGCGCATCCTGCGTGAAAACGCCGAGCGCATCGGCTTCACCGAGTCGTTCACCATCTACGACTCGTCGGACAGCCGCAACCTGCTCAAGAGCCTCGTCCGCGAGCTGAACCTCGCCGACGACCGCTACAAGCCCGCCACAGTGGCCTCGCGCATCTCGCTGGCCAAGAACAAGCTCATCACCCCGGGGGCCTACCTGGCCAACGCCGCCTACGCCGCCGAGGACCGCCAGGCGCAGATGCCCGAATTCGGCAACCTCTACAACCTCTACTGCCAGCGCTGCAAGCACAACGGCGCGATGGACTTCGACGACCTGCTGCTGCAGACCAACATCCTGCTGCGCGACTGCCCCGACGTGCTGGCGCGCTACCAGGAGCTCTTCCAGTACATTCTGGTCGACGAGTACCAGGACACCAACTACGCGCAGTATGTCATCATCCGCCGCCTCTCGCAGCGCCACTCGAAGGTTTGCGTCGTGGGCGACGACGCGCAGTCCATCTACTCGTTCCGCGGCGCGAAAATCGAGAATATTCTCTCGTTCCGCAACGACTACCCCGATGCGCAGGTCTTCAAGCTCGAGCAGAACTACCGCTCGACGCGCACCATCGTCGACGCCGCCAATTCGGTCATCGTCCACAACGCGCGCCGCATGGAGAAGCACTGCTTCTCGGCGGGCGACGAAGGGGAGAAAATCCGCATCCTGAAGGCCTACACCGACCGCGAGGAGGCCGAGCTGGTGGTGAGCGAGCTGCGCGACCGCATCCGCCGCACGGGGGACGAGTGGTCCGATGCGGTGATTCTCTACCGCACCAACAGCCAGTCGGCCGTGCTGGAGGACAACCTCCGGCGGCGGGGCATCCCCTACCGCATCTACAAGGGCTCGTCGTTCTACGACCACAAGGAGGTGAAGGACCTGATGGCCTACATCCGTCTGGTCATCAACCCCCACGACGACGAGGCCTTCCGCCGCATCGTCAACTACCCGGCGCGCGGCATCGGCGACGCGACCGTGCAGCGCATCGCCGAACTGGCCTCGGCGCGGGGCCTCTCGATGTGGGAGGCGGTCGACGCGCTGGTGGCCGTGCCGGCCGCCGACGCCGTGACGCGGAGCGTCGTGCGCAAGGTGCGCGACTTCGTCGAGCTCATCCGCTCGCTCTCGCTTGCGCGGTCGGACCGAGGGCTCTACGACTTCGGCATGGAGGTGGCCACGCGCTCGGGCATCATCGCCCTCTACCGGGCCGACAACTCGCCCGAGGCGGCCTCGGCGCTGGGCAACATCGAGGAGCTGCTCAACTCGATGCAGGAGTTCAAGGAGCGGTGCGACGCCGAAATCCGCAACGGCGAGCGGCAGCCCGATGCGGAGGCCACCGTCGAGGAGTGGCTCCAGAACATGATGCTCATGTCGGACATGGACCGCGACGACCCCGAGAACAGCAACAAGGTGACCCTCATGACGGTCCACTCGGCCAAGGGGCTCGAATACAAGTATGTCTACATCGTGGGCATGGAGGAGAACCTCTTCCCCTCGCAGCGTGCGGCCGAGTCGGCCGAGGGGCTCGAGGAGGAGCGGCGGCTCTTCTACGTGGCCCTCACGCGGGCCAAGGTGGCCGCCACCATCTCCTACGCCGAGATGCGCTTCCGCTGGGGCAGCATGGAGTTCTCGCGTCCGAGCTGCTTCCTGCGCGAAATCGACCCCCGCTACGTCGAGAGCGACGTCGACCTGGGGCGCTCGCGCGAGCGGCGTCCGGAGGGTGAGGGGGCCCCGACGGCCATCGACGAGCTGCGTCGCCGCTTCGACTACCGCTTCCAGCAGCGCTCGGGCGGCGGTTCTGCGACGGGCTCCCGCGGCGGCTATGGTCCAGGCTCCGGTTCGGCGGGCGGTTCGGCCTCCCGCGGCGGCTACGGCTCGGGCTCCGGAGGCGGTTACTCCGCTTCGCGCGGAGGCTATGGCGGCGGACACGGCCCGGGTGCGGGCAGCGCCTCGGGCGGCTCCTTCGCGGGCGGCCCCGCACGCCAGTTCCAGCGCGCCCAGCCGGCCCGTCCCTCGGGCAGCCCCGACCCCGAACTGGTGCGTCCCCTCCAGCCGCGCCCCTCGACCGAGGGGATGCGCCGCCTGGGGGTGCGTCCTGCCGGCGGAGGCCAGAGCCCGGCAGCGGGCGCCGGACAGAGCCCCGCAGCGGCCGCCCCGGCAGCCGGAGGTGCCGCCCCGGCGTGCGGCTATGCGGTAGGGGAGCGGGTCGAGCATGCCAAGTTCGGCCGCGGTGTGGTCCGCGAGGTCGACACCTCGGGGGCCGACCCGCGGCTGGTGGTCGACTTCGAGACCGAAGGGCGGCGCACGCTGCTGCTCCGCTTCGCCAAGCTCAAGCGGCTCTGAGACAGATGCTTCTAGGCTGAGGCCTCCGGCCGGCGGCTCTGCCCCCGCGCCGGTGAAGGTGCCAACCCGACCCGCCGGCTCCGCACTGCGCCACGGTCCCGCGCTCCGGTTCCGCCCGGCCCCGTGTCCCGTGTCCCGGTTCCGGCCCCGACCCGTGACCCGTGACCCGGCCCTGAAAAAATGTGTGCAACCCACTCCGAAAGATGAATACTCCGCTTGTTTCGGTCTGCATGACCACCTACAACCACGCCCCCTACATCGCCCGGGCCATCGAGAGCGTCCTGGCGCAGCGCACCTCGTTTGCCGTCGAGCTGCTCCTGGGCGAGGACTGCAGCAGCGACTCCACGCCCGACATCTGCCGCTCCTACGCCGCGCGCTACCCCGACCGCATCCGTCTGGTAACGTCGGAGCACAACGTCGGCATGCGGGCCAACTACCGCCGCACCATCGAGGCGTGCCGCGGCCGCTACGTCGCCATCTGCGACGGCGACGACTGGTGGTGCGACCCCGAGAAGCTCGAACGGCAGGTGGCGATGCTCGAGGCCGACCCCTCGCTGGGCCTCTGCTACACGCGCTCGCTGCGCCTCTTCGAGGGACGGGCCGCGAGCTCCACTACCCCGAGGTGATGCTCACCGACTTCGACCGCCTGCTCTTCAACAACACGGTCGAGAACTGCACGGCCGTCGCCCGGCGCGACCTCATCCTGCGCTACTACGCCGAGGTGCGCCCCGAGGAGCACCCCGAATGGCTCACCGACGACGCCCCGATGTGGCTCTGGTTCGCCGCCGAGTCGCGCATCGCGTGGCTCGATGCCGAGACGGCCGTCCACCGCATGCTGCCCCAAAGCGTCAGCCAGAGCGGCCTCTACCGCAAGCGCATCGCCTTCTGCGACTCGCTCATGGATACGAGCCTCTGGTTCGATGCCCGCTACGGCGCGGGGCGCCACCGCTACCGACTGCTCTGCCGGCGCAGCGACGTGGCGCTCTGGGTGCTCTCCTACCACGGCCCCGTGGGCGAGTACCTGGCCCGCTGGTGGCGCGACGTGCGGCGCACGCCGCGGCTGGCCCTCCACCCCGCGGGCTACGGGCTGCTGCTCAAAAAAATACTCTTCCGGCGCAAGGGAGCGGCTTCGCGGGGATGACCCCCGACCTCCCTGCGCGCTTCGACCTTGATGCCCTAAAAAAAAACGACCATGACCCTCCGCCAACGTTACGACGGCGTAATCGCCTGGTTCTCGGAACACATGCCCGTGGCCGAGAGCGAACTCCACTATGAAAACCCCTTCCAACTGCTCGTTGCGGTGATTCTCTCGGCGCAGTGCACCGACAAGCGGGTCAACATGACCACGCCGGCCCTCTTCGCCGCCTTCCCCACCCCCGAGGCGATGGCCGCCGCCACCCCCGAGGAGATTTTCCCCTACATCCGGAGCATCTCCTACCCCAACAACAAGGCGAAGAACCTCGCCGGCATGGCCCGCATGCTCTGTGCGGAGTTCGGCGGCGAGGTGCCCACCGACCTCGAGGCGATGCAGCGGCTTCCGGGCGTGGGGCGCAAGACGGCCAACGTGCTGGGTGCGGTGCTGTGGCAGCGCGAGGTGATGCCGGTCGACACGCATGTCTTTCGCGTCTCGGAGCGCATCGGGCTGACGACCGGCTCGAAGACGCTGCTGCAGACCGAGCGGACGCTCGAGCGGAACATCCCCTCGCACCTGCTGCCCATCGCCCACCACTGGCTGATTCTCCACGGACGCTACGTCTGCATGGCCCGCTCGCCCCGCTGCGGCGAGTGCGGCATCGCCCCCTGGTGCCGCAAGTACGCTGCCGACCGCCGCGCCGAGGCCCGCGAAGCGGCCTCCGCACCGGCCGGAACAGCCGACGGGAGCGACACGAAGAGCGCCGCCAAGGCCGGAACAAAGGCCTCCCGGGCCGGCAAGACAACCACCGCAGGAACCTCTGCCTCCCGGGCCGGCAAGACCTCTTCCGCCGGAGCCCGCAAAGCATCCTCCGGAGCCGGCAAGACAGCCACCGCCGGGACCCGCAAAAAAGCCACCTTAGCGCCAGCCGCTTCCGCTCCCGTTGAGGGGCCCGAACGGTCGTAGCGGGTCAGGGCGCCGGTTCTCGCTTTGCCCCGCATCTATCTCACTGGTCGGAACTGCCGCCGTGTCAGCCGCTTCCGCTTCCGTCAAGGAGCCCGAACGGTCGTAGCGGGTCGAGGCGCCGGTTCGTCTCACCCTTCCTCCGCGTCTTGTTGTTATGCTCCGCCCGGTCCGTAATCCGCCGGGCCTCTCCTTTGTTGCGTCTTGTCCGCCACTTCCTCTGCCGCTCCCTTTGCCACGTCCTCTCCGCTGCGTCCTTTCCGCCGCGACCCGTCTCCCGTTCGTCCTCCTTCCGCCTGCCCTCCGGAGCGCTCTGCCTTCTTGCTGCGCCCCCTCGTCCGCCCGTCACGTCTTTCCGCCACTCCCTCTCCCGTCCGCCCGCCGGAGCTTCCGCCCGGTCGGGCGTATTTTGTTCCGGAATGCCGCAAAGGTTGGCTCAAGGGGCGTATTTCTTTGTCTTCTAAAAAAATAGTAGTATCTTGCAATCGTACCGTCGGGATGCGCGGCGCCGACCCTCCGTCCCATCGGCCCGGCCCCTCTTTTTTGAAAAATGGTACTTTCCGAATAGATACAAAACCGACCATGAAAACCTGTCTCTCCCTTCTTGCGGCGGCTGCCCTCCTGCTTGGCCTGTGCTCATGCGGCGGCAACCGCTTCCGGCTCGAGGTCGAAACGGCCCCCGAGACCGGGTGCGACAACTGCGCGGTCTACCTCTTTGCACGCATGGGCAACCAGCTCACGCTGGTCGACTCCGCGCGGCTGGTCCGTCATGCGGCGCAGCTCTCGGGTCCGCTTCCCGACCCTGAGAATCTGGTCGAACTGCTCATCCCGGGGCAGGGGAGCTACATCCTGCTTGCTGCCCGCGGGGAGCGGGTCTCGCTGCGCATCGACACTGCCGCTCGCTCTTTCTTCCCCGCCTGCCGCGGCTCGTTCGCCACGGAGCGCATGACCGAAATCAGCCGTCGCTATCGGGAAATCGGATACGGGGTGCTGGAGCAGCTGCGCAGCGAGGCGGCCGCTCCGGGACTCGATGCCCGGCGCCGGCAGGAGCTCGAGGCACGGCTTGCGGCCCGCGAGGCGGAGCTCGACTCCCTGGCCCGCTCGGCGATTTTCAACGACCGGAGCGCGCTGTTGGCCGTCGTTGCGACGATGTGGTATGCCGACACCTCCCCGAACATGACCGAGGACAGCCTCCGCGCCCTGGTCCGGCAGCTTCGTGCACGCTTCCCCGGGAGCCCCTGCCTCAACTCGCTCGATGAGCAGGCGGCGCCCGAGCCGCCGACCCGCGAGAGCATGCGGATGGAGAACCTCCGTGCGCGGCTTTCGGGCCTCCCGGAACCCTATCCCGAGGGGGCGGAGCCTGGGGAGGAGACGGCACCCGGGAGCGCACCGGAGCCGGAGCCCGGAACGGAGGCCTGCTCCCTGCCGCCCTACGCCGTCGGAGAGCGGGTCGAGGCCTTCTCGCTTCCCGACGGGGAGGGGGTGCGGCGGAACCCGCTGGAGGCTGCGGAGGAGTATGTGCTGCTCGACTTCTGGGCGTCGTGGTGCGCCCCCTGCCGCAGGGAGCTCCCCGTCCTGCTCGATGCGGCGAGCCGTTTCGACGGGGCGCTCTCCGTCTGCGCCGTCTCGGTCGACGAGGATGCCGCCGCCTGGAGGAGCGCCATGGAGCAGGAGGGGCTTTCGCCGCTGCTCAACCTCCGCCTCGACCGCAGCGACGCCTCGTTCGCGGAGCTGGTCGCCCGCTTCGACATCCGGACCATCCCGCACAACCTGCTGCTGGATGGGGAGCGCCGGGTCGTTGCGGTCGATTTGCGGGGCGACGCCCTGCGCGAGTGGCTCGAGCAGCATGTTGGGCGCTGAGCCGGCTGCTGAACCGGCCGCTGAACCGGCTGCTGAACCGGCTGCCGGCCCACCCATCCTTCCGGTCCGCCGCCCTCCGTCGTGTGCCCGCCGGCTCGTGCGTCCTGCCCGGCTCGTGTGCCCGCCCGTCGCTGTCCCGTCGCCCGTCCGCCTGCCCGCATCGCAGCCGCGTTCCGCCCCTGCGCCCACTTCGCCGTCGCGCACTTTTTCGGGCCGCGGGGTGAGAAATAGTGCCGAAAAGTGTTGATTTCCCGGATTTTTCGTATCTTTGTGGCCCAATGCAAGCGGTAGTGGGGTGCGACGCCGCGTCGCCGCACTGAGAACCGCCCAAGGTAACACTTTAACATTCAAAATTTTAGCTATGAAAACCATTTCCATCAAGGCCGTAAAGCGTGAAGAGTACGGCAAGAAGGCTGCCAAGGCAATCCGTCGCGAGGGTATGGTCCCCTGCGTGCTGTGCGGCAACGGCGAGACGGTCACCTTCTCGGTTGACCCCCGCGAGGTAAAGCCCCTGATTTACACCCCCAACTCCTACATTGTCGAGTTCGACTTCGACGGCAAGAAGGAGCTCGCCGTACTGCGTGAGGCTCAGTTCCACCCCGTACGCGAGGAGATTCTCCACCTGGACTTCTTCCGCATCGCCGACGGCAAGCCCGTATCGATTGCCATTCCCGTCCGCCTGTCGGGTAACGCCGAGGGTGTGAAGGTCGGCGGTAAGCTGGTTCTCTCGGCCCGCAAGCTCACTGTGAGCGCCCTGGTTGAGAACCTGCCCGACGAAATCGTGGTGGATGTTACGAACCTGGGTGTCGGCAAGACGATTTTCGTCGGCGACCTCAAGTTCGAGAACCTCAAGTTCGTGACGCCGGCTACGACGGCTGTCTGCGCCGTACGCGTAACGCGTGCATCGCGCGGTGCCGCTGCTCAGGCCTAATCCTGACGGAGTATGAAATACCTCATTGTTGGGCTGGGGAACATCGGCGCCGAGTACGCCGAAACCCGCCACAACATCGGTTTCAAAGTGTTGGACGCGCTCGCAGAGGCGTCCAACGCTGTTTTTACGACGGCCCGTTACGGCGCCGTGGCCGAGATGAAGGTGCGAGGGCGGACGGTGCTGCTGCTCAAGCCCTCGACCTACATGAACCTCTCGGGCAAGGCGGTGCGCTACTGGCTCGAGGCCGAGAAGATTCCGCTCGAGAACCTGCTGGTTGTCTCGGACGACATCGCGCTGCCCTTCGGTACGCTGCGCATGCGTCCCAAGGGGAGTGCCGGCGGCCACAACGGGCTGAAGAACATCGCCGAGCTGCTCGGTACGGAGGAGTATGCCCGCATGCGCTTCGGCGTGGGGGGCGACTTCCCGCGCGGCCACCAGGTCGACTACGTGCTGGGCGAGTGGACGGCCGAGGAGCGTGCGGCGCTGCCCGAGCGGCTGAAGCTCTTCGGCGAGGCGATTGTGTCGTTCGTCTCGGTCGGCGTCTCGCTGACGATGAACGCCTACAACAAGAAGTGAGGCTCTGCCCGGTGCGGCGGAGCGCCCGAACGAGGGAGCGGTGACCCGTGGAGGGTCGCCGCTCCTTTTTTGCGCGGTGAGGGCGCCCGACGAAACGTGCGGGTGTAGGGGTCGCTGCTCCCTTTGCGTGGGGCGGCGCACCTTTTTTGCGTGCGGTGGGGCGGGAGGCACCGCTCTTTTTTGTATGAGTGGCCGCAGTTGCCCGGGCGCCGTTCGGAGCGGGGTCGGGCAGGGTGCGCGCTAAAAGTGTGGGGGAGAGCGGCCGAAACGCTTGCTTTTTTCAAAACAATCTCTATCTTTCTTTGTAAAACCCATCCCTAAAAAACAGGAAAAACCCATCCTCAAAACACACCCTTAACTAAATGATACCTTATGAAAAAATTCCGTCTGTTTTGCGTGCTGACAGCACTGCTCCCCCTCCTCGTGTCGTGCGGCAATGACTCCGACTCGCCGGAACCCGTCTCACAGCTTCCCGCCCCCGCATCGCTCGCTTCGACGGGCGACGACGTCTCGCTCACCTTCACGTGGGAGGCCGTCTCCGAGGCCAAATGCTATGCCTACCGCTTCAACGAGGGCGAGGAGGTCTACACGAACGAGACCTCGGTCCGCTTCGAAGGGCTGACCCCCTCGACGCAGTACGCCTTCCGGGTGAAGGCCGTCTCGGGCGACCTCACGCGCTGGAGTGACTCCGAGTGGTCCTCGACGAGCGCCACAACAGGAGAAACGCCCCAGCCGCCCTTCGCCATCACGCTCGGTGAGGTGACCTTCTACAGTGCCGAGGTGACCGTCACGCCGGCCGACCCCTCGATGACCTACTTCTGCAACGTCCTGCCGCGCGCCGAGTTCGACGCCTTCCCCTCGGAGAAGGAGCTCATCGACGCCCAGATAGCCCAGATTACCGGCGCCGCCGAGCTCAACGCCATGAGCTTCGAGGAGTTCTGCCGCTCGATGGGGCTCCTCTTCACCGGCACGCAGAGCTTCGTGACGGCCGAGGAGCTGGCGGGCGATACGGAGTATGTCGAGTATGTCTTCGGCCTCGACTACTCGGGCAAGGCGACCTCCGAGCTGGTCAGCGCCTCGTTCCGCACCAAGCCCGAACCTACGGTGCAGCCCTCGTCGATGACTCTTGGGCTCGAAGTGGTCGACCTGACCGACGTGAGCGCCCGGCTGCAGGTGACCCCCTCGACCGCCGACGAATACTACTACTGCTTCTTCGTGCTGCGTGAAAACCTCGACGCGCTGGGCGAGGAGGGCATCATCAACCTCTGCCTCGACGACCTGAACGAGCACATCTCCAGCTCGGACTACGCTACGGTGGTGGCCGAGCAGTGCCACAAGGGAAACTACACCTTCTCCTATGCCGAGTTCGCGGCCAATACCGAGTACGTGGGCTTCGCCTTCGGTGTGGGCCAGCACGGTCTGCGCGCCGCGGCGACGACCCGTCTGTTCACCACCGAGCCCTTCATGCTGAAGGATGCCGCCGGCGGCGACGACCCGATTCGCATCGAGGTGGTGTCGTGGGGCATCGAGAATGCGCAAATCAAGTTCATCCCCACCTCCGAGGCGGTTCCCTACCGGTGCGAGCTGACCAAGCTGGCCGACTTCGCCGGCCTGAGCGACGAGGAGATTCTGGCCAAGGATATGGAGAAGCTCTGGAACGACTACGGCGACTACTACTCGATGATGCTCCTGAACGAGAGCTTCACCATGACGCGCTACATGCCGCTCGACCCCGACACGGAGTACATCGCCTTTGCCTACGGACTGAGCGACACCGAGTTCAAGGCGACGACGAAGCTCTGCAAGGTGGTGCTCCGCACGCCGGCAGCCGAGGGCTCCTCGGTGGGCGCCCGTACGCTCGGCCTGCTCCGGCGCTAACCGGCGCTAACCGGCGCGCCCCGTGCCGCCCCGACCGGGGTTGGCTGCCCGAATGAAAAAACCTCTGCCGCACGCGTGCGGCAGAGGTTTTTTCCAATATATCTCCGGCGTCGGAGCCTTTTCCAGTATGTTCCGGCAAGAGGGCCGGCATTCCCGGCGGCTGAAGGGCCAGTATGTTTTCGCAGCGGGCCTTCCCCTGCCCCCGCTGACGGGGCTACTCCTCGTCGTCGTAGTAGATTTCGTCCATCAGCGTGTCCAGCTCGCGCCGCTCCTTCTTGGTGGGGCGCCCCGTGCCGCGCTCGCGGAAGACGAAGACCGTCTCGCGCGGGATGTTGAGCTTGTCGCGCTCCTCCTGCGGCGTGACATCGAGGCAGTAGAGCGGCACGTTCTTCGCCGGCTGGCGGCTCGACACCAGGTCGAGCACCTTGTACGAATAGGTCACCTGCTGCTTGCGCACGGCTATCAGGTCGCCGATTTTCACCTCGCGCGAAGGCTTGGCATAGGCGCCGTTGACCGTCACCTTGTTGGTGCGGATGGCATCGGCCGCATCGCTCCGGGTCTTGAAGACCCGCACGGCCCACAGATATTTGTCGAGTCTGATATCCTCCATTTTGTCTCTTGCGTTTTTTGGTTGCGGACGGCCCCGGTTTGCTCCGGCTGCCCCGGTCCTCGGCATTCATCCCGTCTCGCCCGGTCTTCCGACAGTGGTCCCGGCCCGCCCGGTCTTCCGACAGTGGTCCCGGCCCGCCCGGTCCCTGTCTCCGGTCCGTCCCCGTCTCCGGCTTTGCGCTCCGGTTCCGCCCGGCCCCCTCCCTTCGGGGGGCTATTTTTCGTACATCGTCTCGCCGCGGGGCCGGTCGTGCGACTGCTCGTCGTTCTGACGGCTGACGCTCAGAATCATCCCCAGCGCGATGGTGGTGAAGAGCACCGACGAACCGCCGCGCGAGATGAGCGGCAGCGTCTGCCCCGTCTCGGGAATCAGGTTGACGGTCACCATCACGTGCAGCAGCGCCTGGCAGGTGATGAGCAGCGCCAGCCCCAGCACCATGAGCCCCGGGAAGGCGGTGCCGCAGCGGCGGAAAATCTCGATGGCGCGGAAGAAAATCCACAGGTAGAGCATCAGCAGCACCACGGCCAGCACGATGCCGTACTCCTCGACGAAGAAGGCGTAGGCGTAGTCGCTCTCGGGGTGAATCATCTCCACGCGCATGGCGCTCTGCCCGGCCCCCTCGCCCAGCAGTCCGCCGTTGTGGATGGCAATCATCGAGCGCTCGGTGTCGGTCAGATGCTCGATGGGCTTCTCGGTCTGCGACGTGGTCCAGAGGTGGAGCCACGTGCCGACGCGCCCCTCGGCCGTCTCGCTGCGCCCCAGGTTGAGCATCCAGACCAGCAGCACGGCCGCAACGCCCAGCCACACCAGCTTCATCAGCTCGCGGAAGTTGACCCGCCCGATGAGCATCATCACCCACGAGGCCATGCAGACCAGCACGGCCGACGAGGTGTGGGCCGGGAAGATGACCAGCGCCGAGACGGCCACCGGCATCAGGATGGGCCACGTACCCTCGCGCCAGATGCGGCGCTGCTCGCGCGAACGGCGCCAGGTCCAGAACTTGAGTGAGGGGACAATCCGTATCTTGTCGATGCGGCTCTGGCGGCTGCCCAGCTGGCGGGCCAGGAAGAGCACCGTGGCCACCTTCAGCGCCTCGGAGGGCTGCAGGTCGAAGAATCCGAGGGGAATCCAGCGGGCGGCTCCGTTGGTCGTGCGGCCGATGAAGTAGGCCAGCAGCGTGAGCAGCACGCTGAGGATGTAGGCCGGCTTGGCCAGGGCGCGGTAGACGCGGCTGTCGATTTTCTGCACGGCAATCATCGCCCCGAGGCTCAGGATGAGCACCATGACCTGCTGCCGCAGGAAGTGGTAGGTCGTGCGTGCCGTGTGGGCGTCGTAGGCCATCTTGGCCGTCGACGAGTAGACCACCAGAATCGAAATCACGGCCAGCGCCGCGATGATAATCCAGAGCACGCGGTCGCCGTTGAAGAGCCGCCCCAGATGCAGTCCACGACCCTCCGGAGCCCCGCCGTCGGCTGCCGCCGCAGCACCGGCACCCGAGCCCGCGCCGCTTGAGCTGCCTGCGTCGCCCGAACCTCCGGTCCGCCCTCCGGCGCTGCGCTCCGCGCGCGTGCGGCGCGTCCGCTCCGATGCGGCCTGCGCCCCGTCGTCGCCTGCGGCCCCGCTGCGGGGTGTCGTGTCGTCGTTGTTCATCGTCGTGCGTTCCATCGTGCCGTTGCGGGATTCATCGTCAGGCGTTCTTCAGCACCCACTGCTTGAAGAGCTCGCCGCGGTTCTCGTAGTTCTTGAAGAGGTCGAAGCTGGCGCACGCCGGCGAGAGGAGCACCACGTCGCCCGGACGCGCCGCCTCGCGTGCGGCACGCATCGCCGCGTCGAGCGAGTCGGTCGAGATGATGCGGGGCACCACCCCCTCGAACTCGCGCAGCAGCTTGGCGTTGTCCAGCCCCATGCAGACGAGCGTGTGGACCTTCTCGCGGGCGAACTTCTTGAGCGGCGTGTAGTCGTTGCCCTTGTCCGTGCCGCCGGCAATCCAGACCACGGGGCGCGTCATCCCCTCGAGGGCGTACCACACCGAGTCGACGTTGGTCGCCTTCGAGTCGTTGAGCCAGAGCACGCCGCCGCGCTCGGCCACCGGTTCGAGCCGATGCTCGACGGGTGCGAAGTCGTAGATGGAGCGGCGTATCTGCTCGGGGTCGACGCCGGCGGCCAGCGTCGCCAGCGCCGCGGCCATGGCATTGTAGGCGTTGTGCAGCCCCTTAATCTGCATCTTCGCGGTGTCGATTTCGACCGAAGCCTTGCCCGCCGTGGCGGTGAAGCGGCCGTCGAGCAGGAAGGCGTCGCCTGCGCTGCTGGCCACGGCGTTGCGGGCCGCGAAGGGGAGCTGGCGCATGCGCAGGTCGTAGTGCGGCAGCTGCGCCCAGATGGTCTCGTCGTCGCCCGAGTAGACGAACCAGTCGCGCGAGGTCATGTTCTGCGTGATGCGCATCTTCGCGTCGATGTAGTTCTGAAAGCAGTGGTCGTAGCGGTCCAGATGGTCGGGCGTGATGTTCATCAGCACGCCGATGTGGGCCCGGAAGCGGTACATGCCGTCGAGCTGGAACGAGCTCAGTTCGAGCACATACCAGTCGTAGCTGCCCGTGGCGACCGAGTAGGCGAAGCTCTCGCCGATGTTGCCCCCCAGGGCGACGTTCATCCCGGCGTCGCGCATGATTTTGTAGATGAGCGACGTGGTGGTCGTCTTGCCGTTCGAGCCGGTGATGCAGATGCAGCGGGCGCGGCCGATGTAGCGCCCGCCGAACTCGATTTCCGAGATGACGGGGATGCCCGCCTCGCGGATTTTGCGCACGATGGGGGCCGATTCGGGGATGCCCGGCGACTTGATGACCTCCGAGGCGGCGAGGATGCGCTCCTCGGTGTGGCCCCCCTCCTCGTAGGGGACCTCCCACTCGTCGAGTTTGGCTTTGTAACGGTCGGCGATTCGTCCCGAGTCGGAGAGGAATACGTCGAAACCCTTCTTGCGGGCGAGGATTGCGGAGCCGTAACCGCTGATTCCGCCGCCCAGAACGACTATCTTTTTCATAACGCGTTGTTGGTTTCCGGAGTCGTCTCACCGGCCGCCGCGGGCTGCAGCAGGTCGAAGAGGGGTTTGTATTTTCCGCCGCGCACCTCGGCCGGCAGTTCGGCCCAGAGCGCCCTGAAGAGCGAATCGCGCCCCGTCTCGAGCGCCAGGTCGTAGAGCCGTACGGCCGTGGCGGCCGATGCGGGGTTGGTGCGGATGCACTCGATGCGGTAGGCGCGGTGCCAGGCGGCGAGCGAGTCGAGCTCGAGCTGCTGCTGCTCGTCGAGCTGTCCGCCCGCATCGACGATGCGTTCGAGGGTGGTCAGCCGCCGGATTTGGGGGCGGAAGGGGTACTCCTCGCGGTCGAGCGTCTCGTAGGGTTCGCTGCCGCGGATTTCGAGCTCGGCATTGCCCTCGTCGTCGTGGAGCACTCCGTCGATGCGGAGCCGCTCGCCCGGGAAGAGGAGCAGCTGCCACTGTTCGGGGTAGCCGTCGAGCGTGGTGAAGAGCAGCCGCACCGACTCCACGCGCTCCTGGTCGGGGATGTCGTACCCGCCGCCGAGCGGCGTGGCGGCCGTATAGCTGCCGGCCTGGAGGCTGCCCTCCAGCGGGGCGTATTCGACGCCGTCGAGCGTCGCGTCGTCGAGCGACGCCGCGATGCGGGGCGCCTGGCTGTCGCCGCCGCACGAGACGGCCGCCAGCAGCATGAGCAGAATAAGCGTTTTTTGCATGGGGTTGTACTTTTTGAGGGTTGGGTTTATCGGATTTTGAGCGTCACGAGCGTGATGGCCGCCAGCAGCAGCGAGATAATCCAGAAGCGGACGACAATCTTCGTCTCGAAGATGTTCTTCTTCTGGTAGTGGTGGTGGAGCGGGGCCATGAGCAGGATGCGGCGCCCCTCGCCGTAGCGGCGCTTGGTGTACTTGAAGTAGGAGACCTGCATCATCACCGAGAGGCTCTCGACCAGGAATACGCCGCAGAGCAGCGGCAGCAGCAGCTCCTTGCGGATGCAGAGGGCGAAGACGGCGATGATGCCGCCGATGGAGAGCGAGCCGGTGTCGCCCATGAAAATCTGCGCCGGGAAGGAGTTGTACCAGAGGAAGCCGATGAGTGCGCCGAGGAAGGCGGCGGCGAAGACCGTCAGCTCGCCCGCCCCGGGGATGTACATGATGTTGAGGTAGTCGGCATAGACGATGTGGCCCGAGAGGTAGGCCAGCACGCCCAGCACGGCGACAATCGGCGCCGAGACGCCCGTGGCCAGACCGTCCAGACCGTCGGTGAGGTTGGCGCCGTTCGAGACGGCCGTGATGACGAAGATGGCCACGAAGACGTAGAGCAGCCAGGCGGCCGTCTCGTTGCCGCCCGTCAGCCAGGCGTAGTCCAGCTCGTTGTCCTTGATGAAGGGGATGGTCGTCTTGGTGGTCTTCGTGCTCTCGGAGCTGAGCACCACGTTCTGGTGGATGCCCTGCACGGGGGTTCCGTCCTGCTCGACGATGAGCGTGTCGACCGGCTGGACGACCTTCTCGCGGACGACGATGTCCTGCGAGAGCCACATCGTCGTGCCGACGATGATGCCCAGTCCGACCTGACCCACAATCTTGAAGCGCCCCTTGAGCCCCTCCTTGTTGTGGCGGAAGACCTTGATGTAGTCGTCCAGGCCGCCGATGAATCCGAGCCAGAGCGTCGAGACGAGCATCAGCTGGATGTAGATGTTGTCGAGCTTGCCCACCAACAGCGTGGGAACCAGGATGGCCAGCAGGATGAGGATGCCGCCCATGGTCGGGGTGCCGCGCTTCTGGAGCTGTCCTTCGAGCCCCAGGTCGCGAATCTCCTCGCCGATTTGCTGGCGGCGCAGCAGGTCGATGATGCGGCGTCCGAAGATGATGACGATGAGCAGTGCCAGGATGATGGCCGCCGCCGCCCGGAAGGAGAGGTACTGGAACATGCCCGAGCCCGGGAGGTCGTAGGTGCGGTCGAGGTACTGGAAAAGATGGTAAAGCATGGTAAGGTCGTTTCTCTTGTTGTGTCGTGTGTCGTGTGTCTGTGTCGTGCGCCCGGCGGGTTCGCGCCGTGTTGCGGCCGCGGCGGGCGTTCGCGCCGGTCCGGTTTGCGGTGGGGGGGGCTATCGGGCCGTCCCGCCGTCGAGCGCCGCGAAGTCGCGGCGGAGCTCCTCGCGGTCGTCGAAGTGGCGCCGCTCGTCGCCCACAATCTGGTAGGTCTCGTGCCCCTTGCCGGCCACGAGCAGCAGGTCGCCCGGAGCCGAGAGCATCACGGCCGTGCGGATGGCCTCGGCGCGGTCGGTGATGCGCAGGTAGCGGTCGCCGGGCTGCAGTCCGGCCGTCATCTCGTCGAGAATCGCCTCGGGCGACTCGTGGCGCGGGTTGTCCGAGGTGAAGATGGCCGTCGAGGCGTACTTGACGGCAATCTGCGCCATCTCGGGGCGCTTGGTGCGGTCGCGGTCGCCGCCGCAGCCGCAGACGACGATGAGCCGCTGTTCGGGGCGGCGCACCTCGTCGAGCGTCTGGAGGATGTTCTCCAGCGCGTCGGGCGTATGGGCGTAGTCCACCACGGCGGTGGTGCCGTTGGCGGCGCGGATGAACTCCAGCCGTCCGCTCACGGGGTGCAGCGCACTCATGGAGCGCAGCACCTCCGCACGGTCGAATCCCAGCAGGCAGGCCGTGCCGTAGACGGCCAGCAGGTTGCTGGCGTTGAAGCGCCCGAGGAAGCCGACCCACACCTCGCTGCCGTCGATGCGCAGCAGCATGCCGTCGGGGTGCATCTCGAGGATTTTGGCCCGGAAGTCGGCCATCGAGCGCAGCGAGTAGGTGTAGCGCCGCGCGGCGGTGTTCTGGAGCATCACCGCGCCGTTGCGGTCGTCGGCGTTGGTCAGCGCGAAGGCCCCCTGCGGCAGCCGGTCGAAGAAGAGCTTCTTGGCGCGGATGTACTCGGCGAAGGTCTTGTGGTAGTCGAGGTGGTCGTGGGTGATGTTGGTGAAGAGCCCTCCGGCGAAGTCGAGTCCGCGCGTCCGCTCCTGGACGATGGCGTGCGACGAGCACTCCATGAAGCAGTAGCTGCACCCGGCGTCGACCATGCGGCGCAGCATGGCGTTGAGGCGCACGGGGTCGGGCGTGGTGTGGGTCGACTCGATGCGCTCGTCGTCGATGCGGTAGACCACCGTCGAGATGAGGCCGGCGCGGTAGCCGAGCGCACGCACCAGGTCGTAGAGCAGCGTGGCGGTGGTCGTCTTGCCGTTGGTGCCCGTCACACCGACGAGCTTCAGCGCGCGGCTCGGGTGGTCGTAGAAGGCGGCCGCCGCATCGGCCAGGGCGCCGTGTGCATCCTTCACGCGGACGAAGGCGACCCCTTCGGGCCGCTCGGCGGGCATGCGTTCGCAGACGACGGCCGTGGCTCCGGCGGCCAGCGCCGCCCCGATGAAGTCGTGCCCGTCGCACTGCGTGCCGGGGATGGCGAAAAAGCAGCTTCCCGGCCGCACGGCACGCGAATCGAAGGCGAGTGCCTCGATGGCGGCGTCGCGGGGGCCCGCAAGCTCCTCGACGGGAATACCGTGCAAAAGTTCTTCCAATGGTTTCATCGTATGTTGCTTCAGTTTTTACTGACAATCGTTCGTTTCAATCCGCCGCCCCGGGGTGGCTGCAGTCTTTGTCCTGCACCCGGCCCGGCGTTTTTTCCGGTCCTCTCGGCCCCGGCGATGGGGTATTCTTCTCCGCACCCGGTGGTGGCGGTCTTTGTCCCGCACCCGGCCCGGCGTTTTTTCCGGTCCTCTCGGCCCCGGCGTCCGGGTTGTGCCACTCGGCTCCGTCCGGTTTCTTTATTGGGCCCGGCCCCGGCGCTTCCTTTTATCGTGCCGGCTCCGGTCGGCCCCCCATCAAGCCCTCTCGGCTCCTTGTCTCCCTCCCCGGCCGCTACTGCAGCGCGATGGAGACCGTCGCTCCCGGCGCAACGTGCGTCCCGGGCGGGATGCTCTGGCGGCGCACCGAACCCTCGCCCGTAAAGGCGACGCGCAGCCCCTGCGACTCGAGCAGGAAGAGGGCATCCTTGAGCCCCATGCCCCGCACGTCGGGCATGACGCTGCGCTGCGTCTCGAGCTCCGCGATGTGGACGCGCGCGGTGCTGTCGACCGTGGCGCGGCCCCAGCCGTGGCGGCTCTCGCTGCGGACGTTGCGCGAGAGCTCGCCCGCCACTTCGCGGAGCTGTTCGATGCTGCCCCCCTTGATGTGCTCGGGGTAGCGCCGCTCGCCGCCCCGCTCCACGCGGCCGTGCCACTCCTGCTCGCGGTTCGAGATGTAGTCGACCATCCGCTTGACCACCGGCCCGGCCAGCGGCCCGCCGTAGTAGGCCTTGCCCGGCTGGGCGCGGGTCTCGATGGTGGTCAGCACCGTGTAACGCGGCTCGTCGGAGGGGAAGAAGGCAATCATCGACCCCAGGTAGTAGCGTCCCCCCATGCGGCTGTCGGTAATCTGCGCCGTGCCGGTCTTGGCGGCCACGCGGTAGCGCGTCGAGTCGCGGAAGAACTGGCTGGCCGTACCCGTGCGGCAGACCTCCTCGAGGTCGCGCGTCACCTCGCGCAGCGTCTCGTGCGAGCAGATGCGGCTCTCGATGGTCTCGCTCCCGAAGCGGCGCACCACCTCGTCGCCGCGCCGCAGCTCGCGCACCAGCACCGGCGATATCATCTTGCCGCCGTTGGCGATGGCGTTGTAGAAGGTGAGCATCTGGATGGGGGCCAGCCGCACGCGGTAGCCGTAGCTCATCTTGACGAGCATCACGCCCGGGTCGGGCACCTTCCAGTCGCGCGTGATGGAGGGCTTGCGCTCGCCCAGCCGCTCCAGACCGACGGTCTGCCCCAGATGGAGCTGTTCGTGGAGGAAGTTGCTGTAATCCATCTTCTTGCCCGTGGCTCCGTAGTGCTCCCAGACCGCCTCGGCGAAGTAGACGTTCGACGACGAGGCCACCGCGCGGCGGAAGTCGATGACGCGGTCGCCGCGGTGCGAGTCGCGGATGTTGCGCGCCGGGCCCACGGTGACCGGGTCGCCGTTGTGGGTGTCGTACTCCTTGTGGGGCGACATGCCGGCGTCGTCGAGCAGCAGCAGCATCGAGGCGAGCTTGAAGGTCGAGCCGGGCTCCATGCTGCGCCCCAGGGCGTAGTTCTCGCGCTCGGCGAAGCTCCCCTCGCCGCCCGCGCGCCCGAGGTTGGCCATGGCCAGAATCTCGCCCGTGCGCGTCTCCATGACGATGGTGGTCCCCCAGATGGCGTTCTGCGCCTCGAGCTGCTGGCGCAGCGCCTTGTCGGCCACATCCTGAAGGTCCAGGTCGAGCGTCGTCACCACGTCGGCGCCGTCGAGCGGCTCCTCGTTGCCCTTGCCCGCCACGCGGCCGTAGAAGCCGCGGGCGATGCGCTGCCGCACGGCCTTTCCGTCGTGTCCGGCCAGCTCCTCGCGGTAGGCATCCTCGATGCCGTAGTTGCCGCGGTCACCCGTCAGGCCGACCGTACGGCGGGCCAGCTCGCCCTGGGGATAGATGCGCTCGTCGCGCTCGACGAGCGTGTAGACCATGCCCATGTTCCAGTTGAGCAGCGGGTAGCGGCGCAGCGTCTCCCACTCGGCGCGGTCGACCTCGCGCGGGAAGATGTTGACGGGGGTGTGGTCGCGCAGCGTGTCGTAGATGCGGCGCGTGATGTACTCCTCGCCGCGCAGGCGGTCGATGAGCCGCCCCAGAAAGCCCGTGGAGCGGAGGTAGGTGGTCTCGCGGGCGTTGACCAGCCGGTAGCGGCGGGCATGCTCGGCGCGGAAGAAGCGGCGGTACTCCGAGGCGGGCTTGTCGCGGAAGAAGGCGGCGAGCAGCTTGGCCAGCGAGTCGCTCTGCTCGTGGAAGCTCTTCAGCGAGTCGAGTCCCGGGCTGCCGAAGTCGAAGGCGGCCTGGTAGCGGAAAATCGAGGTGGCCAGCGGCTCGCCGTTGCGGGCCAGGATGCTGCCCCGCTGGGCGGGGATGACCTCCTCGGTGAAGATGCGGCTCGAGAGGCGGTCGGCGTTGTAGGCCACCTCGCGGCTGAAGAGCTGCACCCAGATGAGGCGCAGCAGCACGACGGCCGCCACGGCGATGAAGAGCACGTAGAGCAGCCGGACCCGCAGCAGGATGTCCTTCTTGATGGGTGAGTGTACCTCCTTCATGGCCGTTTATTCGATGATTTCGCCCGGAACCGTCGGGTCGTAGAGTTCGATGCCGCGCTGGCGCAGCTGTTCGACGACGGCCGAATGGGTCGTCACGCGGAAGCGCTGCTGCTGGAGGCGCACCGAGCGCTCGCGCAGCATCTGCACTTCGCGTTCGAGCTGCGAATAGCGGCGGTCGAGGTGCAGCGACCAGAACATCACCACGATGCTCAGGAAGAACATCCCCGCGATGCTGAGCAGGTAGGGGTAGGCCTCCGAGGCCTCCTTGCGCAGCAGGATGGTGCCCGAGATGAGCTGGCGGATGGTGCTCGAGGCGCGTTTGCGCGCCCGCTCCTCGGCCTCTTCGCGTTCGCGGCGCTCGGCCTCTTCGCGTTCGGCATCCTCGCGCAGCTCCTCGTCGGCCTCGCCCCGCTGGATGCGCACCACCTCGCGGCGAATCTTGCGTGCAAGTTCCGCCTCGCGCTCGCGCTCGGCGAGCTCCTCGGGGGTTACGGGGTCGAATTCGTGGTCCTGCATCATGGCGGGTCGTCTCTCTTTATCTCTTATCTCTCGTGCGGTCGGCGGGGTGCGGCTCCGCAGTCTCTCTGCCGGGCGCCTCCCGCCTCCTCTCGTTTTCTATTATTTTTTTTATAGGCCGCGCCGGCCCGTTTCTTTCACCGGCCTTCCTGCTTGCCGGCCTTCTTCTCTTTTCCCGGCTGCCTCGCAGCTATCGGCTTTCCTGCTCGCTGGCCGCCTCGCCGGGGATATCCGCCCGCTTGACGGCCGCCCGCAGCCGGGCCGAACGCGAACGGGGGTTGCGTGCCAGCTCCTCGTCCGAGGGGGTCACCGCCTTGCGGGTGAGCGGCTCGAAGGGGGTGAGGCTCCGCCCGAAGAAGTCCTTCTCGACGCGCCCCTCGAAGTTGCCGCTGCGCATGAAGTTCTTCACCAGCCGGTCCTCGAGCGAGTGGTAGGAGATGACCACCAGCCGCCCGCCCGGACGCAGCACCTTGAGGCTCTGCTCGAGCGCCATCTTGAGCGCCTCCATCTCGCCGTTGACCTCGATGCGGAGCGCCTGGAAGAGCTTGGTGAGGAACTTCGCCTCCTCCTTGCGGGGGGTGCAGGGGCGCACCGCCGCAACCAGCTGCGCGGTGGTGCGGATGGGCTCCCCGGCGCGTGCCCGCTCGATGCAGTTGGCAATCTTCCAGGGGGTCTCCAGCTCGCCCCAGTCGCGCAGCAGACGCGTCAGCTCGGCGTTGGTGTAGCCGTTGACCACGTCGGCCGCCGTCAGGTGTCCCCGCTGGTTCATCCGCATGTCGAGCGGCGCTTCGCCGCGGAACGAGAAGCCCCGCTCGAGGTCGTCGAAGTGGTGCGACGAGACCCCCAGGTCGGCCAGAATGCCGTCGACCTGCACGACGCCGCGCAGCCGCAGCGCCCCGCGCAGGAAGCGGAAGTTGCTCTCGACGTAGTGGAACCGCCCGTCGTCGGGGCAGTTGGCGCGCGTGTCGCGGTCCTGGTCGAAGGCGTAGAGCCGCCCTTCGGGCCCCAGTGCGGCGAGGATGCGGCGCGAGTGCCCTCCGCCGCCGAAGGTCAGGTCGGCGTAGGTGCCTCGGGGGTCGATGTCGAGCAGCCCGACCGACTCCTCGAGCAGGACGGGTACGTGGTATTGCGGAGCAGCCATTTCGCTATGGTCGATTTGGGTGTAAAGGTAGCGACTTTTTCCCGAAGAATGTTTATCTTTGCCGATATAAATTTTTCCGACCCGGCTGCCGGTCGCCCTGCGGCCGTGCGGCTCCGCTTCCGTACGGCGGAAGCGTGAAAAAAACAGTCCGAAATGGCCGAAATCGACATAGCCCGCGTCCTCGCGGAGAAGGCCCCCTCGCTGGCCCGCCACCTTCCGGGCTTCGTCCTGCGGTGGCTGCGCCGCACCATCCACGAGGAGGATATCAACTACATCCTGCGCACCTTCTGGGAGCTCCCTCCGCGGGAGTTCATCCACGCCTGCTTCCGCACCTGGGGGGTCACCTACTCCTCCGAGGGGCTCGAGCGGCTCGACCCCGCGGGGCGCTACCTCTTCGTCTCGAACCACCCCTTTGGCGGCATGGACGGCATGATGCTGGCCGACGAGCTGATTGGCCGCTTCGGCGATGCGCGCGTGGTGGTCAACGACCTGCTCATGCACCTCGAGCCGCTGCGTCCGCTCTGGATTCCCGTCAACAAGCACGGGGCGCAGAGCGCCGCCTATGCGCGCCGCTACGAGGAGGAGTTCATGGGCGAGCGGCCGATTCTGACCTTCCCGGCGGGGCTCTGCTCGCGCCGCATCGGGGGGCAGGTGTGCGACCTTCCGTGGAAGCCCAACTTCCTGAAGAAGGCCTACGCCTCGCAGCGGCAGGTGGTCCCGGTCTTCGTCGAGGGCGAGCTGTCGAACTTCTTCTACCGCGTGGCCTCGCTGCGCAAGGCGCTGGGCATCAAGTTCAACATCGAGATGCTCTGGCTCCCCGACGAGATGTTCTCCCAGGGGGGCAAACACTTCCGCATCCGCTTCGGCGAGCCGCTCCGCATGACGGAGCTCCAGGCGGCGGGGTCGCTCCGCGAACAGGTGGAGTTCGTACGCAAAAAGACCTATTTTTTGAAAAATAGCCTCGACGCAGGGGAGAAAAAGCGATAAAATACCTATTTTTGTGCCGTAAAGTATAATCCGCCGCCGACCCGCGGGCCGCGGCGGACGATATCCCAAACGCTGATGCAACCGATTATTCCACCCGTCGACCGGGCACTGTTGCGGGCCGAGCTGACCCCCGAACGCAAGTACCGCGATACGAACAAGGCCTCGAACGAAATCTACATCTTTGCGGCCTCGGAGTGTCCGGCGCTGATGCGCGAAGTGGGGCGCCTGCGCGAGGAGGCCTTCCGCATCGCCGGCGGCGGCACGGGGCTCGAGGTGGACATCGACGAGGAGGACCTCGCACCGGACGGCTACTACCAGCTCATCGTGTGGGACCCCCACGCCGAGGAGATTGTGGGTGGCTACCGCTTCATCGTCTGCACGTCGGAGCATCCGCGCCACCTCTCGACCGAGCACTACTTCCGCTTCAGCGAGCAGTTCCGGCGCGACTACCTTCCCTATACCATCGAGCTGGGGCGCTCGTTCGTGCAGCGCTCCTACCAGGCGCGGGCCAACCGCAAGAGCATCTACGCGCTCGATAACCTCTGGGACGGACTGGGCGCCCTCATCGTGCTCAACCCCCAGGCGAAGTACCTCTTCGGCAAGGTGACCATGTATACGACCTACAAGTCCGTGGCACGCAACGCCATCATCTGGTTCCTGCGGCGCTACTTCCCCGACCGCGACCATCTGGTGACGGCCATCCACCCGCTGCAGCTCGACCTGGACGACCCCTACTACGAGGAGTTCTTCACGGGGAGCGACTATGCGGAGAACTACCGGATTCTGCTGCAGAAAATCCGCGAGTTCGACGAGACGATTCCGCCGCTCATCAACGCCTACATGAACCTCTCGCCGACGATGCGGGTCTTCGATACGGTCTCGAACCCCGACTTCGGCGGGGTGGAGGAGACGGGCATTCTGGTGACGATTCCCGACATCTACCCCGAGAAGCGCGAGCGCTACACCCGCTGGCAGGGGTGGCAGGCGAACCTCAAGCAGCGTCGCGAGCGGTTCCGCGAGCGGCTGCACGAGCATCTGCAGCGCATCAACCGCAAGGTGCGCAGCGGCGAGTAGCGCGGCGGGGGCCCGGGGGCCGGAGATTGGGGTGCCGAACTGGACCGCCCGGAACTTGGCGGGGCTGGTGCATGGATGGTCCGAAACTTGGCAGGACCGCGATGGATGGCCCGAAGTTTGGCCGGGCCGGCGCAAGGAAGCCGGCGGCCCGGATTGGAGGGTGGCGGCCCAAAAACTGGAAAAGTGGCGACCAATCCCGGTGTCGGGAGCGGCCCGAATTTGGGAACGACCCGGAGTTGGAGCAATGCGGCCCGAAAATTGGAAAAGCGCGGCAGCCGGCAGCGTCCGGCGGCAGCAGACGACTGGAAAAATCAGTATTTAAGTATCATAAGTATTGTGTTGAAGACGGCTTGTCCGTCGACACCCCGGAGTGCCGCTCCGGGGTGTCTTTTTTGCCGGTGCCCGCCGACCTGCCGTCCCACTGGTTGCCCCGTCGGTCGCCGCCGCCTCTGCCGGTTGCCGCGCCGGCCGCTCCTCCCCGCCGACGCCGACCCGCCGTCCCACTGGTTGCCCCGTCGGCCGCTTCTTCCCGTCGGCCTCTCGGAAGCTCCTCCCCGCCGACGTCGACCCGCCGCCTCCCGGGGCCACCGGTTTCGACTGGTTGCCCCGCCGGTCGCCGCCGCCTCTGCCGGTTGCTGTGCCGGCCGCTCCTTCCCGTCGGCCTCTCGGGAGTTCCACTCCGCCGACACCGACCCGTCGCCTCCCGGGGCCACCGGTTTCGACCGGTTGCTGCGCCGGTCTCTTCTTCCCGCCGGCCATTCCCATTGACCCGCCGGTTTCTCCATTTGCCGGCCCGCCGCGGCGGACAGGGGGCGTTTGCCTCCCTTTTGGCCGGAATGGAGGCCGAAAGTGCCGGTCCCGGTTGGAATATTGCGCGGAATTTCCTTCATTTGTCACCCCAAAGCACCAATACCATGAAAAACCACCTCCTCGCACTCTTTGCGTGTGCGGTTTGTTGCAGTGCTCGGCCGGCCGGATGCTTCGCGCATGAGCTCCGTCCCGGCAACCCCCTTCCCTCCCGACTCCATACCGATGCGCCGATTCGCCCCCTTGCGGGGCCTCCGCCGGCTGCCGAATCCGTGGCTGTCGTGGCTGCCCCGGCCGCTCTGCCGGCCCCGGAAGTTCCGGATGCTCCGGAGGTGACCGGCGCCCCGGAGTCACCCGCAGTTCCGGACCCTGCCGCCGCCCCGAAGACAGCCCCCGCTGCCGCTCCGGCCCCGGCTCCTCCGGCCGATTCCTCCCCGGCGGCCCCCGGCAACCCGGCGACCTCCGCCGCTCCCATGCCTGCCGCTCCGGAGCCGGGCTCCGCCCAAGGTCCTGCCGCCCTCGAACCGGACTCCGCCCGGGCCTCCGCCGCGGACCCTGCCGCTCTGGAGCGCCGCATCGCGCGGCTGGAGCGCCTCCGCGCCTGCCTGCCCCGCATCTCGGGCTACCTGCAGCTGGGCTACGAATGGCACGACCGCGGCACCTCGGAGTTCTTCGTCCGGCGCGTGCGACTCGACCTGCAGGGCGACCTCGCCCCGCAGCTCGACTACCGCTTCCACATCGAACTGGCCCATCCCCAGCTGCTCGACGCCTTCCTGCGCTACCGCCCCTTCGAACAGCTCAACCTCCAGGCGGGGGCCTTCAAAATCCCCTTCTCCATCGAGAACACGGAGTATCCCCCCTTCAGCGTCGAGTTCATCGACTACCCGCTGGTGCTCATCCGCCTGATGGGCTTCAACGACATCAGCGGCCACGCCTCGACGGGACGCGGCCTCGGCGGGCACCTCTACGGTGGCTTCATCCGCCGCGGCGGGGAGCACCTGCTCGGCTACAACCTCGCGCTGCTCAACGGCGAGGGCATCAATGCGCACGACCGCAACCGCTCGAAGGATGTCGTGGCGCGGCTGACCCTCCGCCCGACGGCGGGGCTGCTCCTTGCCGCCTCGGGCTACTGGGGCCGCTACGGCGAGCGGAGCCTCGGCCGCGTGCGCTACGGTGCGGGGGGCCGCTACGACCGGGGGCGCTTCATGCTGCGCGGCGAGTATATCTGGGGCCGTACGGAGGTGGCCGCCGCCGGGGATGAACAGCCTCTGCGCCGGCAGCGGAGCCAGGGGTGGTTCCTTGCGGGCGGGTGGCGCGCCTCGGCGAAGTTTTTTCCCGTCGTGCGCTACGACTCCTTCGACGAGGATATGGAGCTCGGCTACGGCCAGAACAACTACACGCTGGGGCTGTTGTGGACCCCCTGGCGCTTCTTCCGCTTCCAGCTCGACTACACCTACGAGGAGCACCGCGCCTCGCAGCGGGCCCATCAGCTGGCGGCGGCCCGCCCCTTCGGCCGCCACGGGGTGTCGGTCATGTTGACGGGAATCTTCTGAAGATACTGAAATGGATGAGATGAACCGAATATCGGACTACCGAACCGTTGAGGTCGTCGCCTTCGATGCCGACGACACGCTGTGGGTCAACGAACCCTTCTTCCGCGAAAGCGAACGTCGCTTCTGCGCCCTTGTGGCCCCGTGGGCCGGGGCGGGGGAGGCCGTCGAGCGGCTCTATGCCCGCGAGGTGGCCAACATGCCGCTCTATGGCTACGGCGTCAAGGCCTGCGTCCTCTCGATGGTCGAGACGGCGCTCGAGCTGGGCGGCGAGCGGCTCCCCGCCGCCGTCGTGGGGGAGCTACTCGCCCTGGGGCGCGACCAGCTTCAGCGTCCCGTCGAGCTGCTGCCCGGCGTGCGGGAGACGCTCCGGCGGCTGCAGGGGCGCTACCGCCTGGCGGTCGTCACCAAGGGGGATTTGCTCGACCAGCGACGCAAACTCCGCCTCTCGGGGCTGGCCCCTTGCTTCGATGCCGTCGAGGTGATGGCCGACAAGGACGAGGCTGCCTACGGCGAGGTGATGCGGCGGCTGGGGGTCGCCCCCGGGGCGTTCCTCATGGTGGGCAACTCGCTGCGCTCCGACGTGCTCCCCGTGGTGGCGCTGGGGGGCCGTGCGGTCCACATCCCCTTCGGCGAGACGTGGCGCCACGAGGAGGTCGACCCCGCGGCGCTCGCACCCTACGACTTTTCCGTGCTGGAGCGCATCGACGAACTCGCCCCGCTGCTGGGGTGCTGAGCCGCGAAGACCGCGCTTCCGTTTATTCACGCCCAAAAAAAGAGGCGGAGCACTCCCCACGGGAGTGCTCCGCCTCATCTTTTGTGGGTTGCCGAGGGGGCGCCGGCGCTCCGTGCCGCCGACCCGCCGTCGGTGCTTCTTGCTGCCGGCCTGCCCCGACCTTTGCGCCACCTGTTCGCGGCCTGTGCTTCCTGCCGCCTGCCCGGTTACCCTTTGTCTCTGTGCTCCGACCCTCGGGCGCCTTATCCTTCCGGCTCCTCGTCGCGGCGGAAGAGCCTTGCAATCGGCTCCAGCCAGCGCCGCAGACGGTCGCCCGTCCGGCGCTCCACACCCGCCGTCGGGCGGCACATGATATCCTCCCCGCCGTGGCTCCGCACCGTCTCGAAGCCCATGCGCAGGTAGAGCCTCCGGGCCGGATTGGCGCGCTGCACCGAGAGCGAGAGGTGCTGGACCCCCTCGTCGGCGGCCAGCAGCAGCATCCTGCGGAGCAGCTCCGTGCCGATGCCGCGGCCGCGGAAGGGCTTCTCGACGACGAGCACCAGCTCGGGCGTCGCGTCGTCCAGATAGCCGAACCCCCTGACCAGCCGCACCCAGACGGCGCCGATGACCGTTCCGCGCATCACGGCGCAGAGCGCCCGGTCGTAGGCGCCGGCTCCGAAGCCGACCGTGTAGGGGAGCAGTTCGGGGGAGAAGACCGCCTCGAAGGGGGGCGGCGGCGTCCCTTCGGGCAGGTAGATGGCCTTGAGCAGCAGCTCGGGCAGCAGGGCGTACTCCGACTGCCTCATCCGGCGGATGGTCCAGCCGCCGCTCATCGCCGCCCGCCTTTGGCCCTCCCGGAGCGGCGCTCCGAAGAGGTGGTTTCACGCGGCTCCCGCCCCTCGGAGCGGTTGGAATGGTTGAATCGTTCGGAGCGGCCGGACGGCCCGGATTGTCCCGGGCGGTCGAATCGCTCGGTGCGACCGGTCTGCCCGGCGCGGGCCGAACTTTTTGCCGAACCCTTTGCCGAAAACTTGCCGGAGCCTGCCGCCGAGCTCCGCTTCGCGCCCCGGTTTGCCTCCCGGGCCGCAGCGCGCGCCGAATCATGCTCCGGTCCGCGTTCCGCACCCCGGGTCGAATCGTGTCCTGTTCCATGCTCTGTGCCTCGTCCCGCACTTCGGGCCGGGGCTGCCCCCGCCTGTCCCGGGCGGAAGAAGTAGCTCTTCTGGCGGCGCTTCTCCTCCTGCGTGCGGGCGACGTAGACCGGCTCGTGGGTGTAGGGGTTCTCGCCCGTGTAGAACATCACCGACGAGAGGGTCATCGGCGTGGGGGTGAGGTCCTGCACCTGCTCGAGGGTGAAGTGGAGCCGTCCGAGCACCTTGCGCGCCAGTTCGCGCATGTCGTGCTCCGTACAGCCGGGGTGCGACGAGATGAAGTAGGGGATGAGCTGGTAGGGGAGCCCCTCGCGGCGGCAGATGGCGTGGAACGACTCGTTGAGCTGCTCGAAGAGGGCGAAGGGGGGCTTGCGCATCAGCCGCAGCACATGCTCCTCGGTGTGCTCGGGGGCCACCTTGAGCCGCCCCGAGGTGTGGTGGCGGAGCACCGTCTCGAGGTAGGGCGAATCGTCGAAGAGGTCGTAGCGGATGCCGCTGCCGATGAAGGCCTTGCGGATGCCCTTCACGGCGCGGATTTTCTCGTAGAGGGCCAGCAGCGGCCGGTGGTCGTTGTCGAGGTTGGGGCAACGCTGCGGATGGAGGCACGAGGGGCGCCGGCAGCGGGCGCAGAGCGTCCGGTCGCGGCCCCCCATGCGGTACATGTTGGCCGAGGGGGCCCCGATGTCCGAGAGGTAGCCCTTGAAGCCGGGCATGCGGACGATACGCTCCACCTCGGCGAGAATCGACCGCTCGCTGCGCGAGTGTACGAACTTGCCCTGGTGGGCCGAGATGGTGCAGAAGGAGCAGCCGCCGAAGCAGCCCCGGTGGATGTTGAGCGAGAACTTAATCATCTCCCAGGCCGGAATCTCCCCCTTGCCGCGGTAGCGCGGGTGGGGCGCCCGCTCGTAGGGGAGGTCGAACGAGTGGTCGAGCTCCTCGGTCGAGAGCGTGGTGTTGGGGGGTGTGACCACCACCCAGCGGTCGCCCGTCCGCTCGACGAGCGTCGCAACGGGCTCCATCAGGTTGCTCTGCGTCTCGATGACGGTGAAGTTCTCGCCGAAGGCGCGCTTGTCGGCCCGGCACTCCTCGAAGGAGTGGAGGCGGATGGTCGTCGCGGGGTCGAGCCGCGCGACGTAGTCGTCGTCGGCCAGGAAGGCCACCTGGCGGATGCGGCGCAGCAGCTTGGCGTTGTAGCCGTTGTGCATGGCGCGTGCGACCTGCTGCACCACCCGCTCGCCCGTGCCGTAGATGAGCAGGTCGGCGCCCGACTCGACGAGCACCGAGGGGCGCAGCGCGTCGCTCCAGTAGTCGTAGTGGGTCAGCCGCCGCAGCGAGGCCTCGATGCCCCCCACGACCACCGGCACATGGGGGAAGAGGCGCTTGAGGATGCGCGTGTAGACCGTCACGGCGTAGTCGGGGCGGAAGCCCGCGCGGCCGCCGGGCGTATAGGCATCGTCGTGGCGCAGCCTGAGGTTGGCCGTGTAGTGGTTGACCATCGAGTCCATCGCTCCGGCCGAGATGCCGAAGAAGAGGCGCGGCGCACCGAGCTTGGTGAAGTCGCGCAGGTCGTCCTGCCAGTTGGGCTGGGGGACGATGGCGACGCGGTAGCCCTCGGCCTCGAGCAGGCGGCCGATGACCGCGGCGCCGAAGGCCGGGTGGTCGATGTAGGCGTCGCCCGTGAAGAGAATGACATCGAGGTAATCCCATCCGCGTTCGCGGACCTCTTTGACGGTTGTCGGCAGAAACATGGCGGTTTGTTCGGTAACGGATAATATGGGTGCGGCGGCCGCGGGCGGGCGTCGCGGTGTCGCGTTGCGGTCCCGGAGGTGTGTGTGCGGCGGGCGTCGCGCTTCCGGGAGGGGCAGGTGTTGCGGTGCGGGTGCAGCCCCGGCATTTTTTGTCGTATTGCGGTCCGGTGTTGCGGTGCGGCCCGGAGGTTGCCCTCCCCCGGCCTGCTCACCCCCCCCCCCTCGATTGGAACTCAGAGCGTCTCCTCGTCGGTGCGGCCGGCCGCCACGTAGGTGTCCCACTTGGCCAGAACGGCGCGGAAATCCTCCGGAAGCTCGCTCTCGAAGCAGACCTCGCGGTGCGTCGTCGGGTGGACGAAGCCCAGCGAGCGGGCGTGGAGCGCCTGGCGCGGCATCAGCGCAAAGCAGTTCTCGATGAACTGCCGGTACTTGGCAAAGGTCGTCCCCTTGAGGATGCGGTCGCCGCCGTAGCGCGCGTCGTTGAAGAGCGGGTGGCCCTGCCAGGCCATGTGGACGCGAATCTGGTGCGTGCGCCCCGTCTCGAGGCGGCACTCGACCAGCGTCACGTAGCCGTAGCGCCGGAGCACGCGCCAGTGTGTGACGGCATGCTTGCCCTCCGAGCCGTCGGCGAAGACGTGCATCTTGAGCCGGTCCCTGGGGTCGCGGCCGATGTTGCCCGTGATGGTCCCCTCGTCCTCTTCGAAGTTGCCCCAGACGAGGGCCACGTAACGGCGGTGAATCGTATGGTCGAAGAACTGCTTGGCCAGCCGGGCGTGTGCCAGCTCGTTCTTGGCGATGACGAGCAGTCCCGAGGTATCCTTGTCGATGCGGTGGACCAGTCCGGCGCGCATGTCCCCTTCGCGGAACATCGGCAGCGTGCGCAGGTGGTAGGTCAGGGCGTTGACCAGCGTCCCCTGGTAGTTGCCGTGGCCCGGGTGGACCACCATGCCGGCCGCCTTGTTGACAATCAGCAGGTCGTCGTCCTCGTAGACGATGTCGAGCGGGATGTTCTCGGGGATAATCTCCACCTCGCGGCGCGGGTAGGGCATCACCAGCGAGATGCGGTCCAGCGGCTTGACCTTGTAGCTCGACTTGGCGGGCTTGCCGTTGACGAGGATGTTGCCGCTGTCGGCCGCCGCCTGGATGCGGTTGCGCGAGCACTTCTCCATGCGGCAGGTGAGGTACTTGTCCAGCCGGATGAGCGTCTGCCCCTTGTCGGCCGTGATGGAGACGTGTTCGTAGAGCCCCTGCCCGCTGCCCTCATCGTCGTCACCGTCGTCGTCGCCGTCATCATCATCCGCCGCCTCCTCCGCGAGCGGCTCCCCCTTGGCTTTCGGGGTTGTGCCGGCAGGCTGAGGGGTCGTGTTGCCGGTTTCCGGGGCCGGAGTGGTTGTGGGGGCGGGCTGCGGAGCCGTGTCTCCGGCTTCCGGGGCCGGGTCGCCGGGCTGCGGAGCCGTTTTGCCGGTCAGCGGCTTCCCGCTGTCGGTTGCCGGCTCTCCGTTGTCGGATATGGACTCCCCGTCGCCTCCGGCCGGCGTGGCGATGCAGCCCCCGGTGGCCGCAGGTGCGCTGCCGTCCGGGGCGGTATGGGTGCGGAGCTCCCCGAGGGGGCCCGTCGCTTTGTGTTCGGAGTATGCCATGCTGTCGGTCAATCGAAAAATCCTTCGTCACCGCCCTCCGCGCTGCTCGTCTCCTCCGCGGCGCTGCCCGTCGCCTGCTCGAAACGCAGGAGCGCCAGCGAGTCGGCGACATTCTGCTCGCGCTCGGCGCGCTCGCTGGCTGTGCGGGCCGCCTCCTTCTCGGCTGCGGCGCGCTGCTCGGAGACCTTCTTCGTGTCGAGCGTCAGCCAGAGGTCCACGCGCTGGCCCAGGGCGATGCTCTGCTCGGCGGAGGGGCTCTGGCGGTAGACGCGCGCCTGCTTCTGGTTGAGCAGGTTGATGCCCTCGTCGAAGGTGACGCGCCCGACGTTGATGCCCAGCTCCCACAGGCGGCTCTTGGCCTGACGCAGCCCGTAGCCGGTCACCATCGGGACGGGCGTCGTGCCCGAACCCTCCGCGACGCCCACGTAGAGCGTCACGCCCGAGCCGATTTCGGCCTCAATGCGGCTCGTCTCCAGAACGGGACGTCCGTCGCAGTACTCCTCGAGCACGTAGTTGGTCGCCATGTCGGGGCGGTAGATGAGCTCCTCAATCTCCAGCCCGGCAATCTCGAGCATGTTCTTGGCCTGGCGCAGCGAGCGGCCCGCCACGTAGGGCACCGGCACGCTCTTCTGGCGGAAGGAGTTGATGGTGACGTAGACGGTGCGTCCGGGCTTCACCTCGACGCCGCCGGCCGGCAGCTGGTCGAGGACGATGCCCCCCTCGTAGGCCGGCACGAAGAGCGAGTCGTTGACCTGCAGTTCGAGGTCGTGGCTCCGGGCCAGGCGCTGCGCTTCGTCGAGCGGGATGCCCGCGAAGTCGGGCACCGTGCGGCGTGCGCCGTGGCGCGTGCCCGCCTGCATGGCGAAGTGGGCGACGAGCGCCAGCGCCAGCATCGTCAGGACGATGAGCGTCAGGTTGTAGGCCACGGGGTGGGCCTTGAGACGTTTCCAGTAGTTTTCCATGACCTTGTACGGTTTATTTCGGCGCCTTCCGGTAGAGGTAGAGGGCTATGCCGAGGTAGATGATGTTGGGGAGCCATACGGCCAGACCGGGCGGCAGCGAGCCGCTCTTGGCGAACTCCTCGAAGAAGCGGTTGAAGAGGATGTAGGAGAAGCAGAGCGCCGTGCCGATGCCGATGTGGAGCCCCGTGCCGCCGCGCACCTTGCGCGACGAGAGCGAGACGCCGATGAGCGTCAGGATGAAGGTCGAGAGCGGGTAGGCATAGCGGGCGTGCTTCTCCACCTCGATGATGTTGATGGCGTCGGAGCCCTTGGCCTTCTGCTGGTCGAGGAACTCGTTGAGCTTCGAGATGTTCATCGTCTGAATCAGCTCGTTGATGCGCCCCAGCTCGGTCACCTCGAGGTTGATGAGCGTGTCGAGGTTGCGGTGCTGGCGGAACTGCTCGACGCCCAGCGAGTCGAAGCTGCGGGTGGTGTAGCGCAGCGCCGTCCAGCGGTGGGTGTCGGGGTCGAAGGTGACGTCGGCCGCCTCGAGCGACTGGGTCATCGTGCCGTCGGCGTAGTGCTCCAGCGCGAAGAACGAGGCCTTGTTGTTGCTCTCGGAGTAGCCGCGGATGTAGGCGAAGGTGCCGGGCTCAATCTGGCGGTAGATGTGGCGGTCGAACTGGGCGTTGCGCTTGCGCTTGACGTACTGCGACTCGAAGTCGACAATCTCCTTCTGCGAGATGGGGATGAGCCAGAGGTTGAGCACCAGCGAGAGCGAGCCGATGATGAAGGCCCCCAGGAAGTAGGGCCACATGAGCCGCCGGAAGGACATGCCTCCCGAGAGCATGGCGACGATTTCGGTCTGGTAGGCCATCTTCGAGGTGAAGAAGATGCAGGCAATGAAGGTGAACAGACCGCTGAACTGGTTGATGAAGAAGGGGATGAAGTTGAGGTAGTACTGGAAGATGATTTTCTTGAGCGGGGCCTTCAGCTCGGTGAAGTTGTCGAGCTTCTCGACATAGTCGAAGAGCACCACCACGATGATAATCATGGCGATGGCGAAGAAGTAGGTCGAAAGGAACTTCCCCAGTATGTAGCGGTCCAGAATCTTGAACCCCGGGAATTTGAATTTCATCTCCTCGTTCCGTTGAAGTTATGGTCTTGTTACGTTCATCCTGCAGCGTGCATGCCTTCGGCGGCGCCGGGTCAGAGGCGGCGCGAGAGGCGGGGTATCATCAGCTCCTTCCAGGCGGCGAAGTCCCCTGCGGCGATGTGCTCGCGGGCCATCCCCACCAGCCGCAGGTAGAAGGCGATGTTGTGCAGCGAGGCAATCTCGGCGGCCAGCATCTCGCCGCAGACGCAGAGGTGGTGCAGGTAGGCCTTCGAGTAGAGCCTGTCGACGAAGGCCGTCCCTTCGGGGTCGATGGGCGAGAAGTCTGCCTCCCACTTCTTGTTGCGGATGTTGATGATGCCCTCGGCCGTGAAGAGCTGTCCGTTGCGGCCGTTGCGCGTCGGCATCACGCAGTCGAACATGTCCACGCCGCGGGCGATGCCCTCGAGGATGTTGACCGGCGTGCCGACCCCCATCAGGTAGCGGGGGCGCCCCTCGGGCAGCACGGCGTCGACCACCTCGAGCATCTCGTACATCTTCTCGGCCGGTTCGCCCACGGCCAGGCCGCCGATGGCGTATCCGTCGGCGTCGTAGCGCATGGCATCCTCGGCCGCGGCGATGCGCAGGTCGGGGTAGGTGCACCCCTGCACGATGGGGAAGAGCGCCTGGTAGTGGCCGTAGCGGGGCGCCGTCTGGTGGTAGCGGTTGAAGCAGCGTTCGAGCCAGCGCTGGGTGAGCGCCAGCGACCTGGCGGCGTAGTCGCGCGGCGAGTCGCCCGGCGGGCACTCGTCGAAGGCCATCATGATGTCGGCGCCGATGGTGCGCTCGGTGTCGATGACGCTCTCGGGGGTGAACAGGTGCTTCGAGCCGTCGATGTGCGAGCGGAAGTGGCACCCCTCCTCGCGCAGCTTGCGGCAGGCGGCCAGCGAGAAGACCTGGAAGCCGCCGCTGTCGGTGAGCATCGGCCCCTCCCAGGTCGAGAAGCGGTGCACGCCGCCCGCCTGTTCGATAATCTCCATGCCGGGACGCAGGTAGAGGTGGTAGGTGTTGGCCAGAATAATCTGGGCGTGAGCCTCGTCGCGCACATCGCGGTGGAAGAGCCCCTTGACGGTGGCGGCCGTACCGACGGGCATGAAAATCGGCGTGCGAATCACGCCGTGGTCGGTCGTGAGCTCGCCGGCACGGGCCCGCGAAGCGGGGTCCCGGTACTGAAGGGTAAATTGCATGCTCATACTGTCCCGCAAAAGTAGGGAAAATAATGCGAATTATGAATTTTGCGCCGCGATTTGTTGCCCGCCGCCCGTGTTGCCGCCCGTGTTGCCGTCCGCGCCGGGGTGCGACCGCCCGCTCCGGCTCCCGTGAAGTGGCCTGCTCCGGCTCCCTGCTCCGGCCCCCTGCTCCGGCCCCCTGCTCCGGCCCCCCCCCTGTTCGCCCTCTTCGCCGCCTCTTCGCCGCCTCTTTGCCGCCTCTTCGCCGCCTCTTTGCCGCCTCTTTGCCGCCTCTTCGCCGCCTCTTCGCCGCCTCTTTGCCGCCTCTTCGCCGCCTCTTCGCCGCCTCTTCGCCGCCTCTTTGCCGCCTCTTCGCCGCCTCCTCGCCGCCCTCTTCGCCGCCTCTTCGCCGCCTCCTCGCCGCCCTCTTCGCCGCCTCCTCGCCGCCTCCTCGCCGTCCTCTTCGCACCCCCTCCACGCCCCCGGAGCCCCGCCCCGCGCTGCCGTGAAATTTATTCCTGCCCCGAACGCCCGAATGTCTGAATTGTTTCGTACCTTTGCCCCTGTTTCCGAACGGTTCGAACATATGCAATTCATCGATACGGTTCTCTCCTATTGCGGCTGGACGGGCGTGGCCCTCGCTGCGGTGCTGCTGCTCATGCTCGGCATCCAGCTCTACTACTACCTCGTCGCCTACGGCCGCATCCCCGGCTACAAGAACAGCCGCCGCCGTCGGGTGCTCGACCACGAGCCTCCCATCTCGGTGGTAATTCCCATGTTTTCGGAGGATTACGCCTTCGTCGAGGAGCGCCTCTCGCTCATTCTGGCCCAGAGCTACCCCGATTTCGAGGTGGTGATTGTCTACGTGGGTCAGGACAACGACTTCTACGCCGAGCTGCGCCGTCTGGGCAGCTCCTTCCCGCGCATCACGACCACCAAGATTCTGCTCGACCCGCGCTTCCCGATTTCGCGCAAGATGGCGCTCAACGTCGGCATCAAGTCGGCCCACTACGAGCATCTGGTCCTCACCTCGACCGACGCCATGCCGCGCAGCGACCGCTGGCTCTCGCTCATGGCCAAGGGCTTCCTCACGGGCGACATCGTCATCGGCTACTGCGGCATGGAGCACGGACGGGGGCTGGCCAACTACTTCATGCGCTGCTGGCGGATGATGCACGCCGCCGACTGGCTGGCGCGGGCCATCGCCCGCCGCCCCTACAAGGGCATCTTCCACAACTTCGGCTTCACCAAGAAAATCTACTTCGACGCCAACGGCTTCAACCACCTCAACATGAACATCGGCGAGGACGACCTCTTCATGCAGCAGGTGATGACGCGCGACAACGTGAGCGTCGTCCTCTCGCCGCGCGCCACCCTCAGCCAGAAGGCGTGGGGCGGCATGGGGTGGTGGATGAGCCAGCTGCGCTACTACGGCTCGTCGTTCCGCTTCTACCCGGGTGCGGTCAAGCGCTTCATCCGCTTCGAGCTCCTCTCGCGGCTGCTCTTCTGGGTGGCGGCCGTTGCGGCGCTGGTGCTCATGCCGCTCGAATACAAGCTGGCGGTGGTCTTCCTGCTCCTCGCTCGCTACGTGGTCGTGGCGCTCGAGGTGCGGCGCATCGCCCGGCGTCTGGGCGAGAAGGGGCTGGTGCGCACCTACTTCCTCTATGACCTGCTGAGCCCCTTCTATGCCGCGGTGCTGAGCCTCATGCTCCGCCGCAAGGACGAACGCGTATGGAGATAGCCGACTACATCGTTGCCGAGGACCGCGAACTGGTGCGGCTGGCGCTCGGAGGGGACGACGTCGCCTTCGAATACCTCTTCGACCGCTACCGCGAGGCCATCCACCGCCTCTTCGTGCAGCGGCTCGGAGGCACCGACGGCGCCGACGACCTGCTGCAGGAGACCTTCATCAAGGTCTACATCAACCTCCACCGCTACCGTCCCGACTACACCTTCGGGCAGTGGCTCTACACCATCGCCCGCAACACCTTCATCGACTACGTGCGCAAGCGTCAGGAGGAGCTCCCCATCGACGAGCGCTTCGCCTCGCCGCCGTCGCCGACGCCGACCCCCGAGGAGCGCTTCATCAACCTGCAGCAGCGGACGCAGCTCGAACACTACCTTGAGCAGCTCACGCCGCGCTACCGCGAGCTGATACGGATGCGCTTCTTCGACGAGTACTCCTACGAGGAGATAGCCACCAAGCTGGGGCTCCCGCTCGGGACGGTCAAGACGCAGATTCACCGCGCCCGCGAGCAGATGTGCCGTCTTATCGCCCGGGGCGAGTAGGCGGGGCGCGAGCCGTTCGGGGGAGCAAATAATCCGGGGACGCGGGCAGTTGGAAAACCAGCTTCGGCCGCCGACTGCCGCGACAACCTGCAACGAGACAGAGCCCGAAAAAACCGGAAAGCCTGCTTCGGCCGCCGACTGCCACGGAACCCGCCGCGAAACAGCGCCCGAATCCCCGAAAAACCGGATAACCCCCGAATCTCTGGAAAATTCTGGAAAATCCCCGGAAGACCCCGGAAAAATGCGAACATAGAGCCCGGACACCACGCAACCGAACCACACACCGAAACATATCCCGGCCATGGAACTGATACTGAAATACTTTCCCGACCTGAGCCCCGAGCAGTGCGACCGCTTTGCCGCCATGTACGACCTCTACGCCGACTGGAACGCCAAAATCAACGTCGTCTCGCGCAAGGACTTCGACCAGCTCTACCTGCGCCACGTGCTCCACTCGCTGGCCATCGCGCGGGTCTGCCGCTTCGATGCCGGGGCGCGCATCCTCGACGTGGGGTGCGGCGGCGGCTTCCCGTCGGTGCCGCTGGCGGTCCTCTTCCCCGAGGCGCACTTCGTGGCGGCCGACTCCATCCGCAAGAAAATCACGGTGGTCGAGGGGGTCCGCTCGTCGCTCGGATTGACCAACCTCGAGGCGCGCTGCGTGCGGGTCGAGCAGCTCACCGAGCGCTTCGACTACGTCGTTTCGCGCGCCGTGACCGAGATGGCGACCTTCGTGGGGTGGATTTGGAACCGCATCGAGCGGGGACAGCACGGCACGCTGCCCAACGGAATCCTCTACCTGAAGGGGGGCGACCTGGCCGAGGAGCTGGCCGCCACGCACCTCAAGTGGCAGCTTTTCAACATCTCCGACTTCTTCGACGAGGAGTTCTTCGCCACCAAGCGCGTGGTCTATACCCCCAAGGTGTGATGTCTGCGGCCCCTTCGATGCTCTTGCCGGCGGGGTGGCTGCTCTGGCTCTTTCCCTGCTGCTTTCTGCTGCACGAGGCCGAGGAGTGTTTCGGTCTTTTGGGCCGTGGCGGCGGACTTCCCGAAAGGGCGCTGCGGAAGCGCAGGATGTTGACGGCCCGTCATCCCCGTCTGGGGCCGCTCTTTGCCCGATTGGGGCGGATTTCCCGAGGCTGGTTTGCGGCCATTGCGCTCGAAGAGAGCCTTTTTGGTGGTTGCTGCGACCCTTTATGCGGCCCTTTCGTGTGATTTGCGCCCCTGGCTGGCTCTGTTTGCGGCTTTTCTGCTGCATCTGCTTCTTCACGGACTTCAAGCGCTCGTCGTAGGGTGCATGTTTCCCGGAATGGTCTCGGCAGTCGTGGCTTTGCCGGCGGGCGCCCTGATTTGGGGCGTGGCGGTTGCGCGCAGCGGCTTGTCCGTTGGGGAGGTGTTCTGCTGGAGCATCGGCGGAGCGCTCTTTGCCGGATTTAATCTGGCGGTGATGCATCGTCTGGCGGAACATGCAGCGGCAGACCGAAGGGCGGGGCGCGGCAAATCGTGCCGGTGAGGGAAGTCCTGCCGGATGAAAACAGCAGGGGCGGAAGCATTTGTGCTTCCGCCCCTCTCTGTCAATGGGGGTCGATGCGGTCCGCAGCGTGCGGCCGGGTGTTGCAGCCTGTGGGCCCGCGACTCGTGTCCGGGTGTTGCAGTCCGTGGGCCCGCGACTCGTGTCCGGGTGTTGCTGGCCTTCGGCTCCTTGGTCCTCCAGCTTCTCAGCCTCTGACCCTTCAGCTCCTCCGGCCCTCCGGCTCCTCGGCACGCTCCCGGCCCCTCGGTTCCTAAGTTCCTCGTCTCTTCGGCCCCTCAATCGCCCCTCCCCGGGTGCTACTCCTCGATGAAGTCGACGTTCACCTGACGCTGGAACGCCTCCTGGAGCGAGATGAAGGTCTCGGTGGTGGAGACGCCCGGAATGCGGAGAATCCCGTCGAAAATCGTGCGCATCAGATGCTCGTTGTCCAGACAGTAGAGCTTTGCCAGGATGTTGTAGCTGCCCGTGATGAAGTGACACTCCACAATCTCGGGCACGTCGCGCAGCTTCTCCATCGTCTGCATGAGCTGCTGCGGGTCCTTAATGATGATGCCGATGTGGGCACACACGTCGAATCCCAGCATCTTGGGGTCGACGATGAGGCGGCTGCCCAGAATGACCCCCGATTCGTCCAGCTTGCGGATGCGCTGATGGATGGCGGCCCCCGAAATGCCGCATTCGCGGGCAATCTCGAGGAACGGCATGCGGGCGTTTTTAATCAGGAACTTCAGAATTTTCCGGTCGATGGCGTCCAGTGCGATTTTCGGCATGGCTGTGTCGTGTTGGTTAAGGTTGAACGGATTGGGGCGGCGGAGCCTACTTGAGGATATTGAGCTCCTTGCCCACCTTGATGAAGGCTGCGATGCAGCGGTCGAGCTGCTCGAAGGTGTGTCCGGCCGATACCTGCACGCGGATGCGGGCCTGGCCCTTCGGCACGACGGGGTAGTAGAAGCCCGTCACGAAGATGCCTTCGTCCTGCAGACGTGCGGCAAAGTCCTGCGAGAGCTTGGCGTCGTAGAGCATCACGGCGCAGATGGCCGACTGCGTGGGCTTGATGTCGAAGCCGGCAGCCATCATCCCCTTGCGGAAGTGCTCGACGTTGGCCACCAGACGGTCGTGAATCTCGTCGCTCTCGGCCAGCATGCGGAAGAGCTCGATGCCGGCACCCACCACGGCGGGGGGCAGCGAGTTGGAGAAGAGGTAGGGACGCGAGCGCTGGCGCAGCAGGCCGATGATTTCGCGGCGGCCCGTCGTGAAGCCGCCCACGGCGCCGCCGAAGGCCTTGCCCAGCGTGCCGGTGAGGATGTCGACCTGGCCGCGCAGGTTGAAGAGCTCCGTAATGCCGCGGCCCGTCTTGCCCAGCACGCCGGCCGAGTGGCACTCGTCGACCATCACCAGCGCGTCGTACTTCTCGGCCAGGGCGCAGATTTTGTCGAGCGGAGCGGCGTTGCCGTCCATCGAGAAGACGCCGTCGGTGACGATGATGCGGAAGCGCTGCGCCTGGGCGCGCTTGAGGCACTCCTCCAGTTCGGCCATGTCGGCGTTGGCGTAGCGGTAGCGCACGGCCTTGCACAGACGCACGCCGTCGATGATGGAGGCATGGTTGAGGGCGTCGGAGATGATGGCGTCCTGCTCGGTGAAGAGCGGCTCGAAGACACCGCCGTTGGCGTCGAAGCAGGCGGCGTAGAGAATCGTATCCTCGGTGCCGAAGAAGTCGGAGATGGCCTTTTCGAGCTCCTTGTGGATGTCCTGGCAGCCGCAGATGAAGCGGACGGAGGACATGCCGAAGCCGCGGGCGTCCATCGCGCGCTTGGCCGCCTCAATCAGACGGGGGTTGTCCGAGAGGCCGAGATAGTTGTTTGCACAGAAATTCAGTACCTTGCGACCGCCGACCTCGATTTCGGCGCGCTGGGGCGAACAGATGATGCGTTCGTTCTTGTAGAGGCCCGCGGCCTTGATGTCGGCGAGCTCCTGTTGCAGATGGGCTTTGATTTTTCCGTACATGATTCGTTATGGTTTTAAGGTTTTTGGCTTGTTTGGGGTGACAATCTGTTAGCAAAGATAGGTATTTTTCTGGAAAAGAGGTATTTTCGGTGAAATATTTTCATTTTTGCGGTTACAATCTGTTATCCGCCGGGGCGGAAACGCCGGTTTTTCGGGCGTAATGCGCTGTAAACCAGACGTTGCAAGCCCTACGGGTTGTCGGGCCGCATCCTGCCGTTTTTTGTCGTTTTCTGTCGTTTTTTTGCCGTTTCGTCCCGCCTCCCCCGCCGTCCGCTCCTCCTGTCTTCTCCGCCGTCCGCTCTTGTCTTCTCCGCCGTCCCCTCTTCCCTTTTTCCGCGCGCCCTCCCGCTCCGGCTCATTATATTATATTATTGTGCGCCCTTCCGGGAACGGCGCCGTTCCGTGTTCTGTCCTTCGCCTCGCCCGCGCCTCTTCCCTCCCGCGCCTCTTCCCTCCCGCGCCTCTTCCCTCTCGCGCCTCTTCCCTCTCGCGCCTTGCCCGTGCCCCTTCCGCGCCCCGTTTCCGCCTCCTCGCAACATATTTTTCTGTTATCGGACTAACGGAATCCGAAATATTTCCGTAAATTTGTCACGGAAAAATCCGCAAAGCAATAGGTTTCAACTAAAATACTTAAAAATCAACAGCTATGATTTCGATTGACAACTACGATTTCAAAGGCAAACGCGCGATTATCCGCGTGGATTTCAACGTGCCCCTCAACGAGAAGGGCGAGGTGACGGACGATACCCGCATCCGTGCCGCCATCCCCACCATCAAGAAGGTGCTCGCCGAAGGCGGCGCCGTGATTCTGATGTCGCACATGGGCCGTCCCAAGAAAAATCCCGACCCCAAATATTCGCTCGAGCAGATTATCCCCGCCATCGAGAAGAACCTGGGCGTGAAGGTCCAGTTCGCCGGTGACTGCATGGGTGAGAAGGCTGCCCGGATGTGCAAGGAGATTAAGCCGGGCGAGGTCGTACTGCTCGAGAACCTCCGCTTCTACGCCGAGGAGGAGGGCAAGCCCCGCGGCCTGGCCGAGGATGCCACCAAGGAGGAGAAGGATGCCGCCAAGAAGGCCCTCAAGGAGGGTCCCCAGAAGGAGTTCGTCAAGAAGCTGGCTTCGTATGCCGACTGCTACATCAACGACGCCTTCGGTACGGCTCACCGCAAGCACGCTTCGACCTATCTGATTGCCAAGTACTTCCCCAATGACAAGATGTTCGGCTACCTGATGGAGAAGGAGGTCAAGGCCATCTCGTCGCTCATGGAGCACCCGGCACACCCCTTCTGCGCCATCATCGGCGGTTCGAAGGTTTCGACCAAGATTGGCGTCATCAAGTCGCTCATCGAGAAGGTTGATTCGATTGTCATCGGCGGCGGTATGACCTACACCTTCGCCGCAGCCCAGGGCGGCAAGGTCGGCAACTCGATTTGCGAGCCCGACATGTTCCCCGTGGCCCTCGAGATTCTCGAGCTGGCCAAGCAGAAGGGTGTCAAGCTCGTCATGTCGCCCGACGCCCTGATTGCCGACGCCTTCTCGGCCGACGCCAACACCTCGACGGCCCCCGCCAACAACATCCCCGACGGATGGGAAGGCGTCGACATCGCCGACGAGGGCAAGAAGATTTTCCGCGAGCACATCCTCGGCTGCAAGACCATTCTGTGGAACGGCCCCGTGGGTGTCTTCGAAATCGACAAGTTCGCAACGGGTTCGAAGGAGGTGGCGCTCGCCATCGCCGAGGCTACCAAGAAGGGCGCCTACTCGCTCATCGGCGGCGGCGACTCGGTTGCCTGCATCAACAAGTTCGGTCTGGCCGACCAGGTTTCCTACATCTCGACGGGCGGCGGCGCGCTGCTCGAGTACATCGAGTTCGGTGACCTGCCGGGTGTAGCGGCCATCCGTGACTAAACAAGCAGGGGGCCGTCTCTTGCGGCCCCCTGTTTGATTTTACCCCGACCTCAAAACTTCGGAACCCGACGGCACGGGCCGCCTCCGGAGCGGCGCCTCCCCGCAAGGGGATGCCTCCGCCTCCGCTGCCCGAGGCTGGGTGCACCACCGCCCGCCGCCCGCAGCTGCGACCGCCCGCATGCCGCACAACAAAAACCAACACATGAAGAAAATCATTTTCCTTGCAGCTATGGCTTGTATGGCTTCCGCCTGCCAGAACAATGCGCCCAAGACGCCGGCCATCGACGTGTCGAACATGGACCTCACGGTGGCTCCCAACGTCGACTTCTATCAGTACGCCACCGGCGGGTGGCAGGCCAAAAACCCGCTCAAACCCGAATATTCGCGCTACGGTGCCTTCGACGTAATCGGCGAGAACAACCAGAAGCGCATCAACGACCTCTTCCAGGAGATGACGAAGATGGAGGCGGCCAAGGGGAGCGTCGAGCAGAAAATCTCGGACCTCTACAAGATGGGGCTTGACTCGGCACGGCTCAACGCCGAGGGTGCCGCCCCCATCCAGAGCAAGCTCGGCGAGCTGCTCGCCATCACGGACCGCGCACAGCTGACGGGGGCCATTGCCGACCTGCACCGTTCGGTGGGCAACCCCTTCTTCTCGATGGGCGTCGAGGCCGACCTGATGAACAGCAACGTCAACGCCCTCTACGTCTCGCAGAGCGGTCTGGGCATGGGCACGCGCGACTACTACGTCGACGAGTCGAATGCCGGCATCAAGAAGGCCTACGGTGAGATGCTCGCCCGTCTGTTCCAGCTGGCGGGCCTCGAGCAGGCCGAGCAGGCCGCAGCCGACGTCGTCTCGCTCGAGACGCGCCTGGCCGAGAAGATGTGGTCGAACGTCGAGCTGCGCAACATCGTCGCACAGTACAACCCCATGTCGAAGGCCGACTTCGAGAAGACTTATGACGCCATCGACTGGCCGGCCTACTACGAGAAGATGGGCGTCGGCGCCTTCGACACGGTCATCGTGACCACGCCGTCGGCCATCGCCAACGTCAACGAGCTGCTCAAGAGCGCCACGCTCGACGAGCTGCGCTACTACCTGGCCGCGCAGTACGTCACGGCGGCCGCTCCCTACCTGAGCGACGATTTCCAGCAGGCGTCGTTCGACTTCTTCGGCAAGGTGATGTCGGGCCAGCAGGAGATGAAGCCCCGCTGGAAGCGCGCCATGTCGGTGCCCAACAACACGCTGGGTGAGGCCGTGGGCGAGATGTACGTGGCCCGCTACTTCCCGGCCAAGGAGAAGGAGCGCATGCTCGCACTGGTGAAGAACCTCCAGACGGCCCTCTCGGAGCACATCGCCGCCCTCGACTGGATGTCCGACGCCACGAAGGCCAAGGCTCAGGAGAAGCTCTCGACCTTCACCGTGAAAATCGGCTACCCCGACAAGTGGAAGGACTACACGACGCTCGAGATTGACCCCTCGAAGAGCTACTGGGAGAACATCGTCAACGCCAGCGCCTGGTATACGGCCGACAACATCACGAAGCTGGGCAAGCCGGTCGACCGCGACGAGTGGCACATGACGCCGCAGACGGTCAACGCCTACTACAACCCGACGACCAACGAAATCTGCTTCCCGGCCGCCATTCTTCAGCCGCCGTTCTACAATCCCGATGCGGATGATGCGGTCAACTACGGCGCCATCGGCGTGGTAATCGGCCACGAGATGACCCACGGATTCGACGACCAGGGCCGTCAGTTCGACAAGGACGGCAACATGAACAACTGGTGGACCGAGGAGGATACGGCCGCCTTCAACGAGAAGGCCGCCGTGCTGGTCAAGCAGTTCGACGCCATCGAGGTGCTTCCGGCCAAGGACGGCCAGCCGGCACTGATGGCCAACGGTTCGCTCTGCCTGGGTGAGAACATCGCCGACCAGGGCGGTCTGCGCGTGGCCTGGACGGCCTTCCACAACTCGCTCGAGGGCAAGGAGGCTCCGGCGCCCATCGACGGCTTCACGGCCGACCAGCGCTTCTACCTGGCCTATGCGACGCTGTGGGGACAGAACATCCGCGACGAGGAGATTGCCCGTCTGACGAAGCTCGACGTGCACTCGCTGGGCAAGTGGCGCGTCAACGCCACGCTGCGCAACCTGCAGAGCTTCTACGACGCCTTCGGCATCACCGACGGCCCGATGTTCCTGCCCGAGTCCGAGCGCGTGATTATCTGGTAGCGCGGGTAACGCGACCCGGGGCGGAGCAGAGCGGTCGGGGCTGCATTACAGTCTGTTTTTAGACCCGTACTCCAGTCCGTACTCCAGCCCGCACTTCGGCCTGCATTTCCGGCCTGAGACTTCGGTCCGGGATTCTGGCCCGCATCCCGGTCATCATTTGCATCCCGCCCGAGCGTCATAAACGAAAGATTCCCGAATCCCTCATGAGGGGTTCGGGAATCTTTTTTGTGTGTGGCGTGCCGGTGGAAGGCGCGGAGCGGACAATGGCGCGGGAAAGTGCGCGGCGGCTATTGCTGCTCCGGCTCCGCGGGCAGGGTGTCGAGGATGCGCTTTACCTCGGCCATGAACCGCTCGGGGTCGGTGGCTCCGCGGATACGGCCGAGCAGCTCGCCTTCGGTATTGAAAATCAGGTAGAGCGGCACCCTGCGGTTGCCGTAGCGCTTCAGCAGCTCGCGGCCCGTCGTCTTGTCGATGTCGTACTTGGCGCAGACGAAGTGCTGCTCCATGAATGCGCCGACGTCGCTGCGCGAGAAGACCTCGCGCTCCATCATTTGGCAGGGCGGGCACCAGGTGGCGAAGAGGTCGATGAAGACCAGTTTGTTCTGCTCGACGGCCTGACGGCGCACGCCGTCGGTCGAGCGGGTCATGAAGCGGACCTGGGCTTCGGCCCCGACGGCGCTGAGCAGCAGCAGGAAGAGTAAAAGGATGCGTTTCATGGAGGTGGTGTTTTAGGGTGGTTAATGGTTGCGGATGTGATAAGGATTGCGGTTTCAGATGTAGTTGAGGCCGTGGCGCCTGCCGCGTTTGCACCGTTCCGGAGTCGGCGATATTCTGCTGTTGCGGAGCTCAATCGGCAAAAATCACTCCGGATTTGCTCCGGAATCACTGCGGAATCGCTCCGAATCGCTCCAAAATCGTTTCGAACCGTGCGGAAGCCGCTCTGAAATGGAGTGCGGCTGTTCTTCCGTTCTGCCGGTTCTCTTGCCCCGCCGGTTCTCTTGCCTCGCCAGTTCTTTTGCCTCGCCGGTCCTTTCGCGCCGCCGGTTCTTTTGCCCCGCCGGTTCTTTTGCCCCGCTGCGGCTCTTTCGTCCCGCTGCGGCTCTTTTGCCCCGCCGGTTCTTTTGCCCCGCCGGTCCTTTTGCGCCGCCGGTCCTTTCGCGCCGCCGGTCCTTCCGTCCCGCCGGCGCTCCCGTCCCGCTACTCCTCCTTCGGCGCGGAGAGCCCGCTGCGCGCCATCTGCTCGGCGGTGCTCAGCAGTCCGCAGGCGGCCTGGATGTCCTCGCCGCGCGAGGCGCGGATGGTGGTGTGGATGCCGCGGGCCGTCAGCGCGTCGCGGAAGCGGAGCATCGCCTCCTCGTCGGGCGAGAAGAAGGGCGACGAGGGGATGCGGTGGAAGCGGATGAGGTTGATGCGGCACTTGATGCCGTTGAGCAGCCGCACCAGCTCGCGGATGTGGCGCGGCGAGTCGTTCATGCCGCTCAGCACGATGTATTCGAACGAGACGCGCCGCTGGTGGGTGAAGTCGTAGCGGCGCAGGATGTCGACCACGCTGCGGATGGGCCATGCCCGCTCGACGGGCATAATCTGCGCCCGCTCCTCCGGGAAGGGGTTGTGGAGGCTCACCGCCAGATGGACCTTCGTCTGGTCGAGCAGCCGCGGCAGCTGCGGCGCGACGCCCGCCGTCGAGAGGGTGATGCGCGTGGGCGACCACCCGAAGCCCCACTCGGCGGTCAGGATGTCGAGCGCCCGCAGTACGTTGTCGGCGTTGTCGAGCGGCTCGCCCATCCCCATGAAGACGAGGTTCGTGAGCCGTTCGAACTCGGGGATTGAGACCACCTGGTTGAGGATTTCGGCCGTCGAGAGCGAGTGCACGAGCCCCTGCCGCCCCGTGGCGCAGAAGGCGCACCCCATGCGGCACCCCGCCTGCGAGGAGACGCAGAGCGTCGCCCGCTCGCCGTCGGGGATGTAGGCCGACTCGATGTAGGCCCCCTGCGCCGTGGCGAAGAGGTACTTCTTCGTGCCGTCGGCCGAGCGGTCGACCTGCCGGGGCGGCGTGAGGGCGGTGGTGAAGCGCGTGGCCAGCTGCTCGCGGAAGCGCTGCGCGATGTCGCTCATGAGCGCGGGCTCCTCCGTGCGGCGCGCATAGAGCCAGCGGGTGAGCTGCCGTGCGGCGAAGCGCGGCATTCCCAGCTCGTTGCACAGCGCGGTCAGCTGTGCGAGGTCCATCCCGAACAAAGTCTCGTTTTCAGTCATGCAAAGCCTCCCCCGAAGGGAGTTTGTGGGACAAAATTAAGGAAAATCCGCATATTTTTGCGGGGAGTTGCGCTTTTTTGGATTTTTGTGCGTATATTTGTGGTGCATAGCGTACCCGTTCTGCGGGTACTCCGGTTGAAACAATTAAAAATTACGGATAAATGGAACTTAAGAAATCGCCCAAAGCGGACCTCAACAACAAGCGAGGTCTTCTGCTTGAAATCGGACTGGTCGTGTCGCTGCTGTTGGTCATTGCGGCCTTCGCCTACACGCCCAAGGAGTATCGTATCGAGATAGTTACGGAGTACGTGGCGCCCGTCGAGGAGGAGATTACCGAGGTGACGCGTCAGGACCAGAAACCGCCCGAGGCTCCCAAGAAGGTGGAGGTGAAGGTGATTACCGACATGCTCGAGGTGGTGACCAACGATACGAAGATTACGACGGATGTCGACTTCGCCGAGTTTGACGAGAACACCGAGGTGATTCAGCAGGTCGAGGTCAAGGAGGAGGTCATCGAGGACGACCAGCCCTTCCTGATTGCCGAGACGATGCCTTCGTTCCAGGGCGGTGACCTGAACAAGTTCCGCGCCTGGGTTCAGCAGAATATCCGTTTCCCGCAGATTGCCCTCGAGAACGGCATCCAGGGCCGCGTGGTTCTCTCGTTCGTCATCGAGAAGGACGGCCGTCTGACCAATATCCAGGTGCTGCAGTCGCCCGACCGCTCGCTCTCCGACGAGGCCATCCGCGTGCTGAGCAAGTCGCCGAAGTGGAGCCCCGGCAAGCAGCGCAACCAGGTGGTACGTGTCAAGTACACGCTTCCGGTAGACTTCCGCGTGCAGAACTGATTCCGGAGCTGAGTTTCATCCCATAGGGTATCCGCATTGTGCAGATACCCTATATTTGTAGCATCGGGTCGGTGCCGGACGACGGGGCGCAAGGGCTCCGCCGCGGAACCGGTCCGCTCGGAAAGGAGATTTATTTTGGCTGAAAAGAGCAACAACAAGACGCAACCCGCCGTCGAGGAGCAGCGCCGTGAGCGCGCCGTGCTGGTCTCCGTCGTCCGCGAAGGACAGGAGGTCCGCCAGGCCGAGGAGTACCTCGACGAGCTGGAGTTTCTGGCCGAGACGGCCGACATCGAGAGCGTGCGCCGCTTCATGCAGCGCCTGCCGCAGCCCTCGGCGCGCATCTACGTGGGACCGGGCAAGCTCGAGGAGATTGCCCAGTATTGCGGCGAGCATGAAATCGACGTGGTGATTTTCGACGACGAGCTCTCGCCGTCGCAGACCCGCAACATCGAGAAGGCGCTGCCGTGCCGCATCCTCGACCGCACGCGCCTGATTCTCGACATCTTCCTCTCGCGCGCCCAGACGGCCTACGCCAAGACGCAGGTCCAGCTGGCCAACTACGAATACATGCTGCCGCGGCTGTCGGGCCTCTGGACCCACCTCGAGCGGCAGCGCGGCGGTACGGGTACGCGCGGCGGTGCGGGCGAGCGCGAAATCGAGACCGACCGACGCATCATCCGCAACCGCATTGCCAAGCTCAAGGAGGACCTCAAGAAGATTGACCGCCAGATGGCCGTCCAGCGCTCCAACCGCGGGTCGCTCGTGCGCGTGGCGCTGGTGGGCTACACCAACGTCGGCAAGTCGACGCTCATGAACCTCATCTCGAAGAGCGACGTCTTCGCTGAGAACAAGCTCTTCGCCACGCTCGACACAACGGTGCGCAAGGTGGTCTTCGACAACCTCCCCTTCCTGCTCTCCGATACCGTGGGCTTCATCCGCAAGCTCCCCACCGAGCTCATCGAGTCCTTCAAGTCGACGCTCGACGAGGTGCGCGAGGCCGACCTGCTGATTCACGTGGTCGATATCTCGCACCCGCAGTTCGAGGAGCAGATTGCGGTGGTCAAGCAGACGCTGCAGGAGATTGGTGCGGGCGACAAACCCGTCTACCTGGTCTTCAACAAGGTCGACGCCTATACCTATGTAAAGAAGGAGGAGGACGACCTCACGCCGGCCACGCGCGAGAACCTCTCGCTCGACGACCTGCGCCGGAGCTGGATAGCCCGGGCCAACACCCCCTGCATCTTCCTCTCGGCCCTCACGCGGAGCAACATCGAGAAGTTCCGCTCGGACCTCTACGGCATGGTCCGCGAGATTCATGCCGGCCGCTACCCGTTCAACAACTTCCTCTATTGAACCGCGCACACCGACAAACCGAACATCAAACCCCGATTCTATGTTGCATATCCTGAGCGAGCAGAACACCGTGCTCAACAAGTTCATCGCGCAAATCCGCGACAAGTCCGTCCAGCAGGACTCGATGCGCTTCCGCCGCAATCTGGAGCGTATCGGCGAGGTGACGGCCTACGAGATTTCGAAGACGCTGGAGTATGTGCCGCGCGTGGTCGAGACGCCGCTGGGCGAGGCTACCGTCCAGACGATTGACGACCGCGTGGTGGTGGCGACCATCCTCCGTGCGGGCCTTCCCTTCCACCAGGGCTTTCTCAACTACTTCGACGATGCGGAGAATGCCTTTGTCTCGGCCTATCGCAAGAGTACGAAGGACGGCAAGTTCAAGGTGAAGGTCGAGTACATCTCGTGCGGCGAGCTGGAGGGCAAGGTGCTGTTGCTGGTCGACCCGATGCTGGCGACGGGTTCGTCGCTCGTGCTGGCCTACAATGCGCTCTGCGAGCGGGGCGGCGTGCCGAAGCATACCCACGTGGCGGCGGTCATCGCCAGCGAGCAGGGTGTCGACTACGTCGAGAAGAACATGCCGCGCCAGACGACCACCATCTGGGCCTCGGCCGTTGACGAGGAGCTCACCTCGCGCGCCTACATCGTGCCGGGCATCGGCGATGCGGGCGATTTGGCCTACGGCTCGAAAATCTGAGTGCGCCGGCCGGCCCCGGGCCGACCAGCCGGGCCAGTTCCCGGGCCGGACGCTGAATAGCCCCCGGGCCAGGCCGAGCGTTGATTCCGGGCCTGGAGCAGAATTGGCCTGCCGGGCTGAGAGTTGGCCTGCCGGGCAGACCTTCGGGTCGGACTTTGAATTGACCCCGGGCTGGACGCTGAATTGACCTGCCGGGCAGACTCTAAGTTGGCTTTTGGGTTGACCTCCGAGTCACCTCCCGAGTCTCTCCCTGCGCCGGACTTTTTCCCGGAGCCCGTGGGGCAGGAGAGGCCCGTCGGCCGATGTTTTCCCGAAACGGCCGGAGGGTTCCTTTGGCCTCTTCTTCGGGGCGCATGCGTAGTAGGGCGGGCAGAGGTGTGCCGGCCGAGCCTTTTCCGAAACGGCCGGGCGACTATACTGCCCCTCTCTGTCGGGACACACGCCGGGGCGGGACCTCTGAATTATCCCGAAACAACAGGGCGACAACCGGACCGACCGGTTGCCGCCCTTTTTTTGTAGTGCGCAGGGGAGAGTGCAGCCCCGCCTCGTGGAGCTCTTGGAGGGGTGTGGGGGAGGCCCCCTCTTCGGTATGTGTGCTGGGCGGCCGTTCCGCCTCTGCTCCCGACATGCGCCCGAGGACACCGTTTTTTTCGGAGCTTCGGGTACCGTCGGACGCTGATTTTTCGGGAAAAAGATGCGGCGGCAAGCAATAGCGGGGAGAAATAAATGCTATTTTTGTCTGCGAAATTCGAGACGAGGCATGAACACCAAAGCCAAAGGCTACCTGCTGGGTGCGGTCGCCGCCGCAACCTACGGCATGAACCCCCTCTTCGCCCTCCCGCTCTACAAGGAGGGCATGGACCCCGATTCGGTCCTCTTCTTCCGCTACCTCTTTGCCATCCCGCTCGTCGGCGCGATGCTCCGCGTCCGCCGCGGCTGGGACTTCGGCCTCCGGGCGCGCCAGATTCCCGCCCTTGTGGTGCTGGGGCTTCTGCTCTCGCTCTCGTCGCTGGCGCTCTTCCTGAGCTACAACTACATGGACGCCGGCATCGCCTCGACGCTGCTCTTCGTCTATCCCATCATGGTGGCGCTCATCATGGCCGTGGGCTTCCACGAACGGCTCACGCTGCAGACGGCGCTCTGCATCCTGCTGGCCGTCGCGGGCATCGGCCTGCTCTACCGCGCGGGTGACGGCGCGACGCTGAGCCTCACGGGAACGCTGCTCGTCATGACCTCGTCGCTCTCCTATGCCATCTACATCGTCGGGGTCAACCGACCCTCGCTCCGCGAGCTGCCGACGCTCAAGGTGACCTTCTACGTGCTCCTCTTCGGACTCTCGCTCTTTCTGGTGCGGCTCGACTTCGGCAGTGCGGTCACCCTTCCCGGACGGTGGTACCTGTGGGGCAATCTCGTAGCGCTGGCCCTCTTCCCGACGGCCATCTCGTTCCTCTGCACCACGAGCGCGATTCAGTACATCGGCTCGACGCCCACGGCGATTCTCGGGGCGCTGGAGCCCGTGACGGCGGTCTTCTTCGGGGTGACCATCTTCGGCGAGCAGCTCACGCCGCGCATCCTCTGCGGCATGCTGCTCATCATCGTGGCCGTGAGCCTGATTGTGGCGGGCAACCGCATCTCGGCGACGCTGGTGCGCTTCCGCAAGCTCTTCCCCCGCATTCCGCTGCCGCACCTCCACCGCCGCCGGCAGTAGAGGCGGCGCAACTGAGTGTTTCAGAAATTGTAGCCGAGCGTCAGGGAGAAGGCCCCGTTAAGTAAGCGGTCGTCTTCTGCCCAGATGCGTCCTTCTCCGCTTTCAGCCAGGTTCACGATGCCGAGTTCATACTGCAGTCCGATATAGAATCTTCGTACGCAGGCTCCGATGCCGAAGCGGAATCCGCAATCGACACGGCTCAAATCCCCGCGCACCTCCGTGTAGTCGTCGATGTTCGTGGTGGATTTTCCAAAGGCGTTGAACGAGAAGCGAGTATCCCCCTCTGTGCCGCTCATGTTTCCGGTGATGCCGTAGGCAATGTAGGGGGCGATGTTGATGTCGAGCTTCACGTTTTTGCCTACTTTGGGACGGTATGACACCGAGATGGGAAGCTGAAGATAGTTCAGGTCGAGCGAATATTCATACCCGATGCCGGCGTTGCATCTGTAGTCTGCGCCGCGTTTGGTGAAGTAGAGTCCGGGCTGGAAATAGAAGTTTTTGTTCGATGATTTGATGTCTACCACCACGCCGACGTGGTAGCCATTCTTCGGACTGAGGTCGTTCTTGTGGAGGGTGGACCCCGAATAGAGGAGTGAGCTGACGTTGTATCCGACGCGGACTCCGAACGAGACGGATTCGGTTTGCTCTTGAGCCACGGATGCGCAGGTGGCGCCGAGAAGGAGAGCAGCCGTGCAGAAGATGTGCTTTTTCATGCCTGAAGCATTAATGTAGGGACAGTCGTTTAATTCCGTCATTATGAGTCAATCGGCAGACTGTC
>ENA-UOJS01000056-UOJS01000056.1-human-gut-metagenome-genome-assembly--contig:-C74-NODE-56-length-116207-cov-79.741020_pt1 | contig 116207 bp, 149 predicted proteins | sample MGYA00242355_ERZ723902 | MGnify/ENA metagenome assembly ERZ723902
AAGTCAGAATTACGATTGTGCTTGCACAAGTGAGTAATTCTGACCTATGACGCAACAGACACCGAAAACGGAATAAAATGCTGTGCATACAGTATTTTATGGGAGTTTGAGGTGGCGGGAATTGCAATAATTGCGTAGCAATGGAGCAATTCATTTATATTATTTTGTGACGGAGGATTACACATGGAAAATATTATTGATGTTATCAACAATGCTGCTGAATATATAGCAGATTCAATTAAATTTACACCGGAAATTGCTATAATACTTGGTTCAGGTCTTGGTCCTTTAGCTGACGAGGTCCAGTCCCCTGTTGTTATTAAATACAGCGATATTCCGGGATTTCACGCCTCAACGGTTAAGGGACATGCCGGAGAGCTTGTATGCGGTATGATTTCAGATAAAAAAGTAATCGTTATGAGTGGCAGATTCCACTATTATGAGGGACATGATATGGACGCCGTTACTCTTCCTATAAGGGTATTTGCGAAGCTTGGTATCAAAAAACTTATTGTTACCAATGCAGCAGGCGGTATAAAGTCAAGTCTTAATCCCGGCTCAATAATGCTTATCACAGATCATTTAAGCTATATGTGTCCGTCTCCTCTCCGTGGGCCTAACCTTGATGAATTCGGTCCGCGTTTTAAGGATATGACAGAAGTATATACAAAAGAATACATTGAGGCTGCCAGAATGACGGCAAAAGAACACAACATTCCCGTAGATGAAGGTGTCTACTGTTTTTTCAGAGGTCCCCAGTATGAAACTCCTGCCGAGATAAGAGGCATTGCCATTCTTGGTGCAGATGCGGCCGGTATGTCAACTGTTCCCGAAGCAATCGTGGCAAGGCATTGCGGTATGAAAATACTTGGTATATCTTTAATAACCAATAAGGCAGCCGGTCTGTCTCCCACAGAATTATCCCATAGTGAAGTCACAGCCATAGCAAAAAAAGCAGAACTTAATATGGTTACTCTGGTAAAAAACACAATAAGCAGGTTATAGAAATGATTTTAAATTGCAGCAACATAAGTAAAACTTTTATAGATAACACGATTCTAAATAACGTATCCTTTCACATTGAGGATGGTGAAAAGGCAGCTATTGTAGGTGCCAACGGCGTAGGTAAATCCACCCTTTTAAAAATTATAATAGGTGAGCTCGCTCCCGATGATGGTTCCGTTACAATCAGTAAGGACAAAACAATGGGATATCTTGCCCAACATCAGAGCATCGACGGCAATAACACCATTTATGAAGAAGTTCTTTCAGTAAAACAGGACGTAATGTCGTTAGAACTTTCCATAAGGCAGCTGGAAACAGATATGAAGAATGCCAAGGACGATGTTCTCAATGAAATGCTCGAAAAATATACAAGATTAAACCACGAATTTGAGCAGCAGAACGGATACGCAGTAAGAAGTGAAATAGCAGGAGTCATAAAAGGACTCGGCTTTACAGAGGATGAATTTGATAAAAAGATATCTTCCCTTTCAGGAGGTCAGAAAACCCGTGTTGCACTATGCCGCCTTCTTTTAACGAAGCCTGACATACTGCTTCTTGATGAGCCAACGAACCACCTGGACCTGCCATCAATAAGCTGGCTTGAAACATACCTTAAAAATTATCAGGGCAGCGTGATCATTGTATCCCACGACCGTTATTTTCTTGATAAGATTGTTACAAAAGTAATTGAAATTGACAGGGGCAGTGTCACTGTTTTTTCAGGTTCATATTCCGACTATTCTGTTAAAAAAGCTGCTTTAAGGGACGCTGAAATGAAAGCCTACCTTAATAATCAGCGTGAAATCAAACACCAGCAGCAAGTTATTGACAAGTTAAAGCAGTTTAACCGTGAAAAATCCATAAAGCGTGCGGAAAGCCGTGAAAAACTTCTGTCTAAAATGGAAGTTATTGACAAACCTTTAGCGGAATCCTCCGGCATGCGTATTGATTTAGAGCCTTCAGTTGTAAGCGGTAATGATGTTCTTACGGTTTCCCACCTGTCAAAAAGTTTTGGCAGTAACCACTTATTTGATGACATCAGTTTTGAGATCAAACGTGGTGAGCGTGTTGCCCTGATTGGCGCCAATGGTACCGGCAAAACAACCATTCTAAAAATAATAAACGGAATAATTGATGCAGATTCCGGAACCTGCCGTCTCGGTGCCAATGTTACCTGCGGTTATTACGACCAGGAACATCAGGTACTTGATATGAACAAAACAATTTTTGATGAAATTCAGGACACTTACCCTGACATGAATAATACTAAGGTGCGGAACGTACTGGCTGCCTTTCTTTTTACCGATGATGACGTATTCAAGCGTATCGGTGAATTAAGCGGCGGAGAAAGAGGCCGTGTCCTCTTAGCAAAGCTAATGCTTTCCAATGCTAATTTTCTGCTCCTTGATGAGCCAACAAATCACCTTGATATGGCATCAAAGGAAATCCTTGAAAGTGCACTTAATAAATACACCGGAACATGTTTTTTTGTATCCCATGACCGATATTTTATTAACACGGTAGCCACAAGAATATTGGATTTGAGAAACAACACAATTACCAATTACATAGGTAATTATGACTATTATCTGGAAAAAAATGTACAGGCCTCCGCTTCTGTTTCTTCCAAAGCTGCAGTTACTGTCTCCGTTTCCAAAGAGGACCGTATACTTCAGAAAGAAGAACAGGCAAAAGAACGCCGTCGCAAAAATGAAATTGAAAAATGTGAAAAAAAAATCTCGGAAATTGATGAAGAACTTTCGGAAATTGATTCAATGCTGACAAAAGAAGAAATATATACTGACATAAATAAACTTACGGAATTAAGCAGCCGTAAATCAGAACTTGAACAGAAGCAGAACGAATTATATGAAAAATGGGAATCACTTATGTAGTCTGTGATTCCCTGTTACCATCTTTATCTTTATCGATATATATAATCATACCCGGACCCAGCTTGTCCGTAGGTCTTGCGGTAAAACCGTTGTCTATATAGAACTTTTCCCTGCCTTTGGCACACATGAGACATAGCATCATCCGGCTTCCCGGCTCAGTGATTTCTTCCACAAATTTCTCCAACCTTAAAAGTATCAGTCTTCCTACTCCTTTTTTCTGTGCCTCAGGTATAACAACGAGGTCCTGGATATAGGATATTACGGCTCCGTCACCTATTACCCTGCCCATTCCCACAGGTTTACCGTCAAGGTATGCACACACAGTAAACAGGCTGTTATTAACAGCCTGTTCTGCCTGTTTATCCGTAAGCTTTATCCAGCCTACTTTTTTTCTAAGATATAGATATGTATCCGTATCAAGAACATTTTCTTTTAGTTCTAACATTACTGTTCCTCGTATCCGTTTTCCTCAAAGCAGTCCTTACAGATATAGCGTTCTTCAACTTTTCCTGTATCTTCGTATTCTACCTCATATTTTTCACTGTATTTTATCTTGTTACAGTCATCACATCTGAATTTAATAGGAAGTGGTGATTTAACAGGTGTAATAAGTAAAACAACTGCCGCTGCGATTATTGCCACAAGTACAACAAGTGTAACAATAAGTCCTGTCTTTTTCTTCTTAACTTTAACAGGCTTTGACGATGCAGGTTCTGTATATGAACCCGATGCAATATTCTGTTCTCCATAGGAATATACAGGTTGCTGCACAGGTTCGGCCGTATTCTGTTCGGTTTTCTCATCCGGTTCTTTGCTTGCTGCCATATCCACACTGCCATAAATAAAAGATGAAGTTTCTGCCGGCTTATCGCCGCTTACAGGCTTTGATGCAGTATCTGATGACACTTTCTGTGGTACACTGTTCTCTGTTCCGCAGTTGGCACAGAAAAACTTTTCCATAGTCTCCTCAATTTCATTAGCTGTTCCACATTTTTTACAATAATATGTTCTCATTTAATGAATCCTCCACAATTAAATCCTACAGGCTTATACCTGTAAGATTTAATTTATATTTATTTTATGCTAATGTCAAGAAAGTTTTACAACATTGTATCGTGTTTGTCCGGCATCATTCCAAGAGAAATATTAAGATTGCCGTTTCTGCACCTGATTTCATCGATAAATGCTTTTTCATCCATATCTTTTTTTGCCGTTACAAGATACTGCAGTTCAAACATTGAACCCATATTGGTTGTTTTGACATTCTTCATTTCGTAATAATTCAGATATTTATCAAAAATATCCTTAAAAGCATCTTTATAATTAAGGCTTTCAGGAATCAATATTCTTAATAATTTCTCTTCGCTCTTATTTTCCCCAAAACCGGATACCGAAAGAATCACGATAACCAGAACGATAAGTACTGTTCCCATCACACCGAAAGCTATGTATCCAAGTCCTGTGGCAAGTCCTATGGCCATAGTAAGAAATACTACCGCAATATCTTTTGAATTGCCGGGAATACTTCTGAATCTTACAAGTGCAAATGCCCCTGCAATAGAAAATGCCCTGGCAACATTACTTCCTACAAGAATGATTACGATTGCAACAACAGCGGGAAGAATTGTAAGTGCTATGGCAAAATCCTTTGTATAACTTCCTTTTTTCTGGGTACACATGTAGCATATAGAAATAACAAGTCCAAGTATAAGTGCTGTTCCCATACAGATAAGTGACTGGGGCATTGGTATTATAGACACGTCTGTCGTCTTTAAAATTGTTTCAAACATAAGTTATGTCTCCTTTATAATTTGTAAAATAGTTTCTGTATTCTGTTCCGTATTTTGAAAACGATATAGGATAAATCCCATATTCCGACAAAACCGGCAGAAACCACATCGGCATTCCGCCTGATGTTTTGACTTCCATGAGCAATTTATCATTATCAAGAATCGGTTCACCAAAAGACCCTTTTCTAAGGTCAAGTTCATCTCTTCTTGCAAGAATATTGTCATCAAACGTCACTCTGAAGCTGTCATCTTCAATTCCGTAAAACGCACTTCTTTCATATGATATATATACTTTTGGTGACACCTTGTAATAATCCAGAAAATAACGTATTTCACTAAGCACCTGTCTGTTGACTTCAGGTGAATCCGGAATCATCCCTTTATATATGAAATTTTCAGCCTCTTTAAGGGTCATTGTGGTTCTTCTTTTATTAACGATACCTTTGTATTTTTTCTTAATTTCAATAAATGCTTCGCTGTCATCAGACGGAGTACCATATGAACGCAGCCTCAATTTCTCTTTGTAGACCGGTTTATCAATGGAACGTCTTATCAGTTCATCCGTATCCGTATCAAAATATATATTACATATTGTATATTTCTTTCCATTAACGCAATATCTGTCCGGCTCCATGTAATCGGTAAGGTATCCGGTAATTGCTTCATATACGGATTTGTCAATCATATATTTCTTTTCATACCGGTTAAAAATTTCTATTGCCATACTTCCACCCACCTTTCTTTACCTATATTTTACATCATAGTAAATATATTTGGCAATTGTGATATTTGTGTGTAGAGAATTTGTATTGTTTCTGAAATGTATGCTTTTGTTCCATAATTGTCTGATTATTACCACCACAATATATTGTGTGATAAATTGTATTTTTTAAAAACATTCAACAAAATATAGTGACATAGTATATATCAGGTGCTATAATATGCCATGTGGACTTGATTCCGCTTTACAGGTTTTGGGAGGAAACTCATATGAAGGTTATTAAAAGAGATGGGCGAGAAGTAACTTATGACCGCGGTAAAATAATAATCGCAATACATAAGGCTAACGATGAAGTGCCTATAAGTGAACGAATTTCAGACGAGAAGATTCACGGCATTGTGGCATCTATTGAAAAATTAGGTGTCAACACATTACAGGTTGAAGAGATTCAGGATATTATCGAACAGAAACTCATGGCAGAACGTAAATTCGTTTTAGCCAAGACGTACATTATTTATCGATATCAGAGACAGATGATTCGTAAATCCAACACAACAGACGAATCTATCCTCGGTCTTATACAGCAGACCAACAAATATGCCATGGAGGAGAATTCCAATAAGAATGCCGCTGTTGCTTCAACACAGCGTGACCTTATTGCAGGTGAGGTATCAAGAGACCTTACTAACCGTCTTCTTCTTCCGGAGAAAATATCGAAGGCGCATGAGGAAGGTATTCTTCACTTTCATGACGCTGATTATTTTGTGCAGTCGATTTTTAACTGCTGTCTTATCAACATAAGTGATATGCTTGATAACGGAACAGTTATGAACGGTAAGATGATTGAAAGTCCTAAGAGCTTTCAGGTTGCATGTACCGTTATGACACAGATTATCGCCGCTGTTGCAAGCAGCCAGTACGGCGGACAGTCTGTTGATATCAGCCACCTTGGCAAGTATTTAAGAAAAACCAAAGAGAAATTTCTTAGAAATTATAAAGAAAAATTTGCTGATATTCTTTCTGACGAAGCCATCGAAAAATTAGCTGCCGACAGAACTATGGATGAACTGAAATCAGGTGTCCAGACAATCCAGTATCAGATTAATACGTTAATGACAACAAATGGACAGTCTCCTTTTGTTACCCTTTTCCTTAATCTCAAAGAGGACGATCCTTACAAGGATGAGGTTGCTTTAATTATAGAAGAAATTCTCAAGCAGAGAATTCAAGGTATTAAAAACGAAGCAGGTGTATATATCACTCCTGCATTTCCAAAGCTTATTTACGTTCTTGACGAACATAACTGTTTAAAGGGTGGTAAATATGATTATCTTACCAAATTAGCGGTTGAGTGTTCTTCAAAAAGAATGTACCCTGACTACATTTCCGCTAAAAAGATGCGTGAAAACTACGAAGGCGAAGTTTTCTCATGTATGGGATGCCGTTCTTTCTTAAGTCCTTGGAAAGACGAAAACGGAAATTACAAATGGGAAGGTCGTTTCAATCAGGGTGTTGTCAGCATTAACCTTCCTCAGATGGGTATTATTGCCAACGGCAATGAAGAGCTTTTCTGGGAGTTAATGGAAGAAAGACTCTCTTTATGTTTTGAAGCACTTATGTGCAGACATAAAGCACTTGAAGGTACATTATCCGATGTCAGCCCTATTCACTGGCAGTATGGTGCCATCGCAAGATTAAAGCCGGGTGAAACAATAGATCCGCTTTTACATAACGGCTACTCTACCATCTCACTTGGCTATATCGGACTTTACGAAGTTACCAAGCTCATGACCGGTGTAAGCCACACAGACCCTAAGGGAACAGCTTTTGCCCTTAAAGTAATGAACAGACTCCGTGAAGCCTGCGATACATGGAAACGTAATACAGGTCTAGGTTTCGGTCTTTACGGAACACCTGCAGAAAGCCTCTGCTACCGTTTTGCCGAAATTGACAAACGTAAATTCGGCGTTATAAAAGATGTTACGGATAAGGGTTACTACACTAACTCATATCATGTTGACGTCCGCGAAAAGATTGACGCTTTTTCTAAGTTCAAATTTGAGAGCCAGTTCCAGACTATTTCTTCAGGCGGTGCTATCTCATACGTTGAGATACCTAACTTAAGACATAACCTTCCTGCTCTTGAAGAACTTGTTAAATACATATATGACAATATCCAGTATGCCGAGTTCAATACCAAATCAGATTACTGCCAGGTATGCGGATATGATGGTGAAATCATAATCAACGATAAGCTTGAATGGGAATGTCCTCAGTGCCACAATAAAGACCACAATAAAATGAACGTTACAAGAAGAACCTGTGGTTATCTTGGCGAGAATTTTTGGAACGTAGGTAAGACAAAAGAAATTAATTCAAGAGTATTACATATCTAAGAGGACATTATGAATTATGCAGATATAAAATGCAATGATGCTGCTAATGGTCCGGGAGTGAGAATTTCTCTTTTTGTAAGCGGATGCACCCACCATTGCAAAGGTTGTTTTAATGAGGTTACATGGGATTTCAATTACGGAAATCCCTTTACCCAAAAAGAAATTGATATGATAATAAAAGACCTTGAGCCACCTTATATTTCCGGTCTTACAATTCTTGGCGGTGAGCCGATGGAGCCTGCCAACCAGCCCGGAATTCTTCCTCTTATCCGCAAGGTAAGGGAAGTTTACGGTTCAGGCAAAACAATATGGATATACAGCGGTTATCTTTTTGACAGGGATATACTTGGCCGCATGGTTAATGAAATTCCGGAAACAAAGGAGATTCTTTCTGGCATTGATGTTCTTATGGATGGTCCTTACGTTGAAGAATTAAAAGATTTATCCGCATATTTCCGTGGTTCAAGCAACCAGAGGGCTATTGATGTTCCCGCCACCCTTCAAAACGGCGGTGATATTGTTATCTGGGAACCTGTCAAACCACAGTATAACTACCCTTCTAAATAGTTACACATATTACGGAGGAAAAGAACATGACAACAATTAATGTAAAGAAAATTAACGATAAAGCTATTCTGCCTACTTACGGTTCGGAATATGCTGCCGGAGCGGACTTATATGCATGTCTTGACGAACCGCTTACCATTAAGCCTCATGAAACCGTCATGGTACACACAGGTCTTGCAATGGAAATCCCCGCAGGTTATGCCGGTCTTATATATCCGCGAAGCGGTCTTGCTTCAAAAAGAGGTCTTGCCCCTGCTAATAAAGTTGGAGTTGTAGACCCTGACTACAGAGGCGAATTTATGATAGCACTTCATAACCACTCTGATTTGGAACAGACAATAGAACCTGCCGAGCGTGTTGCCCAACTTGTAATTACCCCTTTTATTACGGCTGATTTCAATCTTACCGATTCTCTCAGCGAGACTGTAAGAGGTGAGGGGGGCTTCGGCTCAACAGGAACAAAATAGGATGTTATTTAAAGCGGGTAAGGTGTCCATAATAACGGACACCTTACCCGCTTTTTGCATATTATGCTGGATTTATTGGGATTTCTCTACCCTTTTCGGTCGATTTCCGCTATTTGGGTAGAGATTTGTGACCGGGGGAACTGGAAATCTCTACCCTTTTCGACGGTTTTCCGTTATTTGGGTAGAGATTTGCGAACGGCGGTACTTGGAATCTCTACCCTTTTAGGCAGATTTTCGCTGTTTGGGTAGAGATTTCCGGACGGCGGCTCTTGGAATCTCTACCCTTTTCGCCGGTTTTACGCTGTTTGGGTAGAGATTCACGGATGACAGCTACAGTATTCTCTACCCTTTCCGGCCGATTTCCGCTATTTTGGTAGAGATTTACGACCGGCAGCTCTTGAAATCTCTACCCTTTTCGGCCGATTTCCGCTATTTGGGTAGAGATTTCCAACAAGCTGGCTCAGGAATCTCTACCTTTTTGTACGATTTCCGCTGTTTGGGTAGAGATTTGCGAACGGCGGCTCTTGGAATCTCTACCCTTTTCGACAGATTTCCGCTGTTTGGGTAGAGAAATTCGACCGGCGGCTACAGGAATCTCTACCCTTTTCGACGATTTTAAGCTATCTAGGTAGAGATCTGCGACCGGAGGCTCTTGGAATCTCTACCCTTTTCACCGATTTCAATATTCTCTAGCCCCTGAAACTTATTCCTGCTCCCTAAAACTCATACTTCCTTATTTCACAATTTCTTATTCCAAAATCGGCATACTCCTCATTGCTCATGTCATGGAAATAAGAATTAATTACCCTTGAAATTCCGTTATGGGCTACAAGGAGATATACCTTGTCACCAGGTTCGTTTTTAATGTCATCTATGAGATTGTAGATTCGCTGTGCAAGATGAAGCATTGTCTCACCGCCGTCATAGCTGTCGATAAAATTCCTCTTTGAGACTCTGAAATCTGCGCCGTTACGTGGTGTTCCCTCATATTTTCCAAATGCCTGTTCCTTAAGGCGTGATTCCTCCCTTACGGGTATTCCTGTAATTTCTGAAATGTATAGGGCTGTCTCTTTTGCCCTTACAAGAGGTGAATAAAGGATTTCATCAATATGGATATTCTCATCAAGAATTTTATTGCCCAGTTCCCTTGCCTGATTGATACCCTTTTCAGTGAGTGATACATCACTTACACCACATATTTTATTTTCAACATTCCATATTGTCTGACCATGTCTTGTATAGTAAAAATATTTCATTGCATTTCTCCAAATCTATTCTTTTTTCTTATTATGATATAACAGATAACATGGGCTATGATTGTAACAAGCCATGTTATGGGATAAGATAAATATACCGTGTTAATCGTATGGAATTTCGGTATTCTGAAAACTGTAGCAAGCCACACAAGTCTCAATGCACAGGCTCCGATAAGGGATACGATTGTTGGGAGTACAGTATAGCCGATTCCCCTTATTGCACCAACCATTACATCCATAATTCCGCATAAAGTATAAGTTCCGGTTATTATATAAAGTCTTGTCATTCCGGCACTTATTGCGGCGCTGTCATTAGTATATATTGATAAAAGATTTCTGCCAAACAGTATTACCGTTCCGCCAAAACCGGCGCCAAACAATATGGCGAGACATAAGCCGTTTTTAAGTATTTTGCCAAGTCTGTCATATTTTTTTGCACCCATATTCTGGCTCGTAAAAGATAAAGTTGCATGGTGGAAAGCATTCATTGAAAAGTATACAAAACCTTCAAGGTTCTGTGCCGCAGAGTTGCCCTTTACCACAACCGGACCGAAAATATTAACCGATGACTGGATAACTACGTTGGAAAGCGAAAAAATAGAACCCTGTAACCCGGCAGGCAGACCTATTCTTAAAATGGCACCAATCTTACCCCGGCTGAATCTGAGTTTTTTAAACTCCAGCTTTATATCTCCGTTGCTTTTCGCAAGGCATCTGATAATCAATATTGCAGATACGGTCTGGGATATAACGGTTGCTATTCCCACACCTTTAACGTCAAGTCTGAATACCACAACAAGAAGAATGTTGAGAATAATATTAATCACACCTGCTGCCGCAAGAAAATATAACGGACGTTTGGTATCGCCTATCGCCCTTAAAATCGCACTTCCGAAGTTATAAATCATCATCGCCGGCATACCGAGAAAATATATCTTGAGATATGTAGTTGCAAGATCCAGTATCTCTGCCGGAGTTTTCATCCATATAAGAAAATATCTTGCAAATATTACGCCGGTAACTGTCAGTATAAGTCCTGAAATAAGGCTTAAAAGCATGGCAGTATGAACCGTTTCATTAAGTTCTTCTCCGTTTTTTGCACCGTAAAACCTTGCCACAAGTACGTTAGCACCGATTGACAAACCGATAAAAAGATTTGTTAAAAGATTTATAAGTGCCGTGTTTGAACCAACTGCCGCTAAAGAATGTTCACTTCCGAATTTACCTACGGTAATTATGTCCGCAGCGTTGAATAAAAGCTGCAACATGCTTGACAACATTAACGGCAATGCAAAACGAAGCATTTTTCCCGTAATGGGTCCGTTACACATATCAATTTCATAATTTTTTTTCATAAATCACACCTGCTAAAGATTGTGCATATTTCTCACATCATCTTTTGTCACATTATCACGGCCGTATCTCGCCTTTTCATACATTTCAACAAAATCTCTGCTTACCTCATATCCTTCGGATATTTTTTTGTTGCGCTGTTCATGAGGGGTCTTGCTTACAAGGTCATCATTTCTTCTGCCCCTGCCCTTTTTGATACGGACTTTGTAAATACGTCTTATTGCCTTTCTGTAACTGTCTGTTCTCTCTCTTTTTTTGAGTTTCTTCTTTTCTTTTATCTGCTTTACCTCTGTTTTTACATCAAGGTCAGGCATATATACCCTGTTTTTTATTGAAGTTCTTATTCTGTCCACAATAAGGAAAATAAGATACAGCATTATAAGGGTAAAACCAACAATTCCTATAATACGCCATGCCGGATGGACAGGTGTTACAGGCTCCTCATTTACCTCAATGTTTTCTTCAGGAATACCTACGTCATCCGAAGGGTATGTTGTCTCCCCGGTTTTAAAGCTTTTGACAATATCAAAAGTTCTGTTAAATATTTTAAAAATCTTATTACAAATCATTGAAAAAAACGGTATCCTGCCTATTAAACCAATAAGCATGCATAAAATATAAAGTATCATATGTGACACAAAAGTTACTTTACTGCTTTCGGAATACAGCTCTTTCTCATTCATAACCGAATAAGAAGACATTGTTTTTATATTTTTTTCCTGCCTTATGGCGGTCTGCTGCATATAATGAAGCATTATAAAAGTAGCTTCCATAAAGTACAATATAAGCATATCGGTTGTTCCGTGAATGAATGCAATTAAATATACTACCACGGAAATAAATATATATCCACCGTTCATATCACTTATAAAATCTTTATCAGAAAAAGATGCTGCAATAGACAGGATAATAAAAATAATCCACATAATAAACAATGGTGCCCTGTAAAGTATCATTCCGAATTCGGCTAAACCGAAAAGTGTCATGACAACAAAATGCAGGAAAAATTTTGCTGTTTTATTCTGCATCATCCTTATCATATAACAAAGCATAAAAATAAGCATTGCAACACCCATTGATATTCCAAGATTCCATGATGAATCGGTAAACGAATATAAAATATATGTAAGCATTGACCAAAACAAAAGGCCTGTAACCGGTTTGGTTATATTGGAAAGTTTCATCGTCCCACCTCCGGATATGTTACATATATATTTCCTGCCTGTATATTTCTCCCGTCTTTTGATGAGATTGGACATATCCATTCACCTTCATTACATCCAAGGTATTCCCTGTATGCGTCAATCATGGCTTTCGACTGGTCTACGGAAAGAAGAATACTAAGCTCATCGTTTTTTGCCTTATTCAGGGTAAAATAGGATGTCAGTCTCTCTGTCTTTTTATTAATATCGATTGCTGCCATCTTTTTAAGACATTTTTCCACATAAGCACCATCGGAACCGCCCTCAAAAACTACAGGCTTGTTAAGAATACCATCTATTCCATTGGTGATTATTTCAACAGGAATATGGTTTCTTATAAAGGTTTCCATATAATTTCTGGTAATTCTTATACATTCTTCAAGCTGGTCATCCCTTTTCCATATCTGGTCATTAACAATATCAAGGAAAATAACTGCATGGCGGCTTGTTGTATCATAGTAATTATTAACTTTAAGGCTTCCGGTTCTGGCTGAAGCTCCCCAGTTAATTTTTTTCATAGGTTCTGTTCCCGTATAATCCCTTATGCCTTTAAATTCAAAAGGGTCCTCATAGAGATATTTATTCTTAATTGCTTCACCCATAACTTTTGAATAGGGTGCAATAATTTCTTTGTGCCTGCTGTATGACGGATATACATAAATAAGGGATTCCTGCTCATACTTTTCTGAATAACTGTACACACCAAATATGTCTTTGGTACTTAATACAGGGTCCTCGATTTTGTAAACACCACGCTTTGAGAATAAAACCTCAAATTCCCTTTTATATGCCCTTTTTGCCTTCACTGACATGGAATCGTTTCTGTACTGTCTGTCAGACACGGTAACATTGCTCTTATCCATGTAGGAAATGCTTTTATCAAGCTCAAACTTTACACTTACAACAGGAATAGGGAGAGCACTCTTATTGTAAATTTCTTCAATTATATGTCCTTTTTTTCCTTCATCTACTGCGCCTTCAAGGAAACCGACTTTTATGCCAAGACCTTTATTCCATGATTTTTCATATAACCTTATAAACACTTTTTCAAAAATAACAAGTGCAATAAATAAAAAAATCAATGTCATATTATTTACTCCAATCTTCTGTCGGTACAGCAATCTCCTCAAGTATGGCTTTTATCCTGTCTTCATAAGACTTACGTCCCGCAAAACCCTCAAACAGTACAAGTCTGTGTGCCAGCACAGGAATTGCAAGGGCCTTGACGTCTTCGGGAACAACATAATTTCTGTTATGTATATATGCGTAGCTTCTTGCAGCCTTCATAAGGGCTATTGCCCCTCTTGGGCTTACCCCGGCCGTTATATCCGTCTTTTCCCTTGTAGCCTCACATATACTGCAGATATAGTCAATAAGTTCATAATGCACATATACGTTTTCTGCTTCTTTCTGCATCTCAATTATATCCTGTCTGGTACATACGGCTTCAATATTATTGATTACTTCGCCCTTTGCTTTCTGCTTTAAAAGTTCTCTTTCCTCTTTTTTGCCAATCATTCCCATGGAAAGTCTCATAAGAAAACGGTCAAGCTGTGCTTCCGGAAGTGGAAATGTGCCTGCAGTCTCAATAGGATTTTCAGTTGCTATTACGAAAAACGGTGCTTCAAGCTGTCTTGTTTCCCTGTCAATAGTCACCTGTTTTTCCTCCATACATTCAAGGAGGCTTGACTGTGTCCTCGGAGTTGCCCTGTTAATCTCATCCCCGAGAAGAATATTACAAAAAACAGGTCCTTTATAAAAAACAAATTCTCCTGTTTTCTGGTTATATACATTAAGTCCGGTTATATCAGATGGCAGAAGGTCGGGTGTAAACTGGACTCGTCCGAAGTTTGCATCAACCGATTTAGCCAATGCCTTACAAAGCATTGTCTTACCAGTTCCCGGCATATCCTCTATAAGCACATGTCCGCCTGTTATAAGTGATGTGACTACAAGCTCCACTACATCATTTTTTCCTACAATTACTTTATTGATATTATTAATTAAGTCTTCTGCCTTTGACATAATTACCGCCCTTTCTTATGCTCTTAACTTAGTTCCTTTACCGTCTCTTTTAGCTGTCTTTAATTTCTTAAGGGATACTTCTTTTCCTTTGTAATCAATGGAAATATCAGCATTTTCAGGTATGAGGTATACTTCTGCGATTTTATCCTCTTTTTCAAGCTTAATGCCTCTTACACCTGCTGCCGATTTCTTCTTTTCAGGAATCTCATTCAACGGAAACTTAAGAAAATATCCGTTTTCTGTCTGTAAAACAACGGTCTGGCTGCTGATTATAGTGCCGTCACTCTCCAATGTAATCTCAGATACTGCGTCCGTAACATGAATCATAGCTATGCTGTCACCAATATTTAATTTGGTTGATGCAACAGTCTTCTTTGATGCATCAAATTCACTTCCGTCCACAAGCTTCATCATGCCCTGTTTTGTAACAAACAAGAACTTTCTGCCTTCAAGCTGTTTTGACGCACAAAGATATATAATTTCTTCTCCTGCACTGTTGTAATTACCAAGATTATCTATAGGAGTTCCTTTATCACGGAATTTGGTAAAAGGTATATTCACTACTTTTACCTGGTGAAGATTACCATTATCAGTAAAAATACATATTTTCTCTGTGTTCAGACATTTGAAAACATATTTATTTTCGGCATATATTGTCTCCTTGTTACGTTCAAAAGATGCAGTATCAATAGTCTTTGCATAGCCGAAACGGTCCATTATGAATACAACTTCCTGCTCTACAAACTTTGGTTCCTCATATACAGCCACTTCGCCGTCCTCTATTACCGTAAGGCGTTCCATTCCATATTCTTTTTTAATTCTTTCAAGGTCTTTTTTTATAGTCTTTTTCATGACCTTTTTACTGCCGAGAATTTCCTCATATTCGGCTATCCTTGCGAGAGTCTCCTCGTATTCTTTTTCGAGAGCCTCTATTTCAAGTCCAATGAGTTTATAAAGTCTTAATTCAAGAATTGCCGTTGCCTGTCTCTCCGTAAAATGAAGTTTTTTAGCATCTTTTTCGGACTTGTCAGACTTAAATCTGATTCCCTCGGTATCGCCTGAAATAAGGCAGTTTTTTGCCTGTTTAAGGTTGGTGCTTCCTCTTAAAATCTCTATAATAAGGTCAATGATATTGCATGCCTTTATAAGGCCTTCTTTAATTTCTTTATTGTCATATTCTTTTTTAAGAAGGGTTGTATATTTCCTTGTGTTAATTTCATACTGGAATTCCACGTTGTATCTGATTATGTCCCTGAGTCCAAGAACCTCCGGTCTGCCGTCGGCTATTGTAAGCATATTGACACCAAAAGTATCTTCCAACTTAGTCTTCTTGTATAAAAGATGTTCAAGTTTCTTAACGTCCGCATTTTTCTTCAGTTCAAGTACAATTCTTATGCCCTCTTTAGAGGATTCGTTAGAAATATCGGTGATATCCTGTGTCTTTTTTGTCTCTATAAGGTCCACAACATCGGATATAAACTTACCGATTCCGGTGCCAATCATTGTATAAGGAATTTCCGTTATGACAAGCTTGTCTTTATCGGTTTTCTTTTTACCGGGCTCAAATACAACTTTGCCTCGTACCTTAACCTTGCCCACGCCGCTTTCGTATATATCAGCTAACTCGCTTTTATTAATTACAATCCCGCCGGTTGGGAAATCGGGGCCCGGAATATATTCCATAAGTTCGGCAGTTGTAATATCTTCATTGTCAAGATATGCCTCAACACCATTAATTACTTCCGTAAGATTATGTGTAGGAATACTCGTAGTCATACCTACGGCAATTCCCTCCGCTCCGTTAATAAGCAGGTTGGGAACTCTTACAGGAAGTACGGAAGGTTCTTTTTCCGTCTCATCAAAATTAGGAACAAAATCAACCACATCTTTGTCAAGGTCTTTAAGATATACATCCTGTGTAAACTTCTTAAGTCTTGCCTCCGTATATCGCATTGCAGCGGCTACGTCACCTTCTATTGAACCAAAGTTACCGTGTCCGTCCACAAGTGCCATACCTTTTTTAAAATCCTGTTCAAGTACAACAAGGGTCTCATAAATTGAACTGTCACCGTGTGGATGATATTTACCCATGGCGTCACCTACGATACGTGCCGACTTTCTGTGAGGCTTGTCGTAGTTAAGTCCCAGCTCATTCATGGCATATAATACACGCCTCTGGACAGGTTTTAACCCGTCCCTTACATCCGGAACTGCTCTTGCGGTAATAACGCTCATGGAATAATCTATATATGATTTCTGCATTACATCAGAATATTCTGTTTTTAAAATTGTCTCAGCCATATTTTAAAATATTCTCCTTCTAAATATCCAGTTCCGCATCATGGGCATGAGTGTGTATAAATTCACGTCTCGGAGGTACATCCGTACCCATAAGCATTGAGGTAATATCCGACGCCATCTTGGCATCTTCAATTTCTATCTGTTTCAAAATTCTTGTCTCCGGATTAAGTGTTGTCTCCCAAAGCTGGTCCGCATCCATTTCTCCAAGACCTTTGTATCTTTGGAGTGTAAAACTGCTGCCTTCATGTTCTTTACGGTATTTTTCAAGTGCCTTGTCATCGTAAAGGTATCGTCCTTGTCCTTTTTTAGGAACCACCTTATAAAGAGGAGGTGTAGCAAGATATATATGCCCTTCCCTTATGAGGTCAGGCATAAACCTGTAGAAAAATGTAAGCAGCAAAGTATCTATATGCGCCCCGTCAACGTCCGCATCCGTCATAAATATAATTTTGTTATATCTTAACTTACTGATATCAAAATCATTGCCATAACCCTCGGAAAAACCGCAGCCGAAAGCCGTTATCATTGTCTTGATTTCGGCATTGGCAAGAACTTTGTCCATAGATGCTTTCTCTACATTAAGAATCTTGCCTCTGATTGGAAGAATGGCCTGCGTCTTACGGTTTCTTGCTGTTTTGGCAGAGCCTCCCGCTGAATCTCCTTCTACTATAAATATCTCACATTCTTCCGGATTACGGCTCTCACAGTTGGCAAGTTTGCCATTGGTATCGCAGGAGAATTTCTGCTTGGTTAAAAGATTGGTCTTGGCTTTTTCCTCCTGTTTACGAATTTTGGCTGCCTTTTCCGCACATGCAATTACTGATTTAAGTGTCTCAAGGTTTCTGTCAAAAAACCTTACCAGCTCCGCTGCCGTAATGTCCGCAACAACCTTGCCTGCATCCTGGTTATCAAGCTTCGTCTTAGTCTGCCCTTCAAAACGTGGTTCAGGATGTTTTACCGCAACAATCGCCGTCATTCCGTTTCTTACATCGCTTCCCGTAAAATTAACGTCTTTTTCTTTGAGGATTCCAAGCTCTCTTGCGTACTTATTAATAACCGTCGTAAACTGGGTCTTAAAACCTGTAAGATGGGTTCCGCCCTCTGCGGTATAGATATTATTACAGAAACCGAGTATCTGTTCCTGAAATTCGTCAACATACTGGAATGCACATTCAACTTCTATTCCGTCCCTGCTGCCCTTATAATATGCTACATCATGTACTGCCTCTTTGTTCTCGTTAAGAGCTTTTACATAAGCGGTTATACCCTCTTCTTCATGGAAAATTACCTTTTTTTCTTCACCTTTTCTTGCATTTTCAAACACAATAGTAAGACCGGGATTAAGATATGCCGTTTCATGGAGACGGTTTTCTATGCTCTCAGCCTTAAATTCAGTCTTTTCAAATATTGTATTATCAGGTAAAAAGGTTACACTTGTACCCGTGTCGTTCTTACGGCAGGTACCGCACTCACGCAGTTTATATACAGCCTTGCCTCTTTCGTAACGCTGTTCATATACAATTCCGCCCTGTTTAATTCTTACCTCCAACCACTCTGAAAGTGCATTAACAACAGAAGCACCTACACCGTGAAGTCCTCCCGATATCTTATAGCCTCCGTCTCCGAACTTTCCGCCGGCATGAAGTACGGTAAACACTACTTCCACTGCGGGAATTCCTGCCTTTGGATGAATACCTGTTGGAATTCCTCGTCCGTTGTCCGTTATCGTGGCTGTTCCGTCATTATTAAGCGTTACATATATCGTATCGCAATATCCTGCCAGATGTTCGTCCACAGAGTTATCCGCTATTTCATAAATAAGATGATTAAGTCCCTTTGTTGACACGCTTCCTATGTACATTCCCGGTCTTTTTCTTACTGCTTCAAGACCTTCAAGAATAGAAATAGATGACGCATCATACACGTTATTGACCTTCGTTGCCATTAATAATTCCTCGCTATACAAAATATAGAATTATTTTAGCACTTTTTCATGAAATATTCTACTTTTATTATTTTTCGGTGATTTCACCATCCTCAATTCTCACTATACGGTCCGCATATCCTGAAATAAATTCATCATGGGTTACAAGAATTATTGTTTTGTGCTTTTCTTTTAACTTATCAAATATGTCCATTATATTTTTTCCGTTAGTCTTATCAAGGGAACCTGTAGGCTCGTCTGCAAGGATTATGTCATTATCTGCCACAAGCGCCCTCGCTATGGCACATCTTTGTTTTTCACCTCCGGAGATTTCTGACGGGGTTTTCTTCGCCAAATCAATAATTCCCACATCCGTAAGGGCTTTCTCCACCATGCTTTTACGTTCTTTTTTTCTGATGCCTCTGGCTATAAGGGGCACCTCCGTATTTTCGTATACGGTATAAAAATTCATTAATGCGTAATTCTGGAATATGAAGCTTATATGTTCTTTTCTGAACCTGTTAAGTTCCTTATTATTCATTGCTCCAACATTAATGTCATTATAAAAATATGTACCCTGGGATATCTTATCAAGTCCTCCGAGAATATTTAACAGAGTAGATTTTCCTGAGCCGGAAGCACCCATTACGGCAACATATTCGCCGTCCTCTATCCTGAGATTGACATTTTTCAATGCACTTGTTACAACTTTTCCGGAATTGTAATCTTTCTTTATATTTTTTAATTCTATCATTTAAAGTATACCTCCACGAAGATAATCTACCGTCTGTTTTTTATTAAATATAATCACCGGAGCGGCTGATGAAATCACAGAAACAGCCAATGAAATTAATACGACAGGAGCAAGAACTTTCTTTGTGAAAACTTCATTGATTATCATATGGTTTATCATATTGGTGCAGTAAAATTTATGCCATAAAGCCATCATAAGTGCAGACGAAAGTATCATTGAAAATACTGATGAATACAGATTTTTCAAAAAGATAATTTCATTAACATCTTTTTTATCAAGTCCGTTTGCCATCCATATTCCATAAGTTCCCGACTGCCTGATACAACTGCAGGTCTGGTTAAAACTAAGTGAAACAACCATAAAAAGTACAAATACAACAGCGACTTCAAAAAGTCCTTTGGTGCTTTTTTTACTTTCTCTATCCATATAATTTATAACCGATGATATCTTTATAACTCTTACTATGTCATCATTTAATGCGGCTGCTGTCTCAATCTTATCTGATACAGCTTCACAGTTTTTGGGTTCACAATAAACATACATTCCATCAGAATTTACTGTGGGTACAACTTCAACAATTCCGTATTTAAGGGAATAACTTCCCTTTTTTTCGCTGTTACCTGTGGAATATATCATACTGTCTATGATTGCCGATTTCTTATTGAGGAAACCCGCTACAACATATCTTCTGACAGTCTCGCCTTTAATATTTTGTTGTTCAAAAGTATCTCCACAGGATATTTTTCCCCGATATACCTCACTCAAATATATAAGGGTATCATTTCCCAAAGTATCATATTCTGATGGTTTTTTACCTTCTGTAAGCTTCAGATTCATGACATCCCACATGCCTTTTGACATAACCACAGTCTCTATGCCATCGTATTCCTCATATTCTTCCTTTGAATAAAAAGCCTGATGACCTTCCTGGACTTCCCTTAATTTCTTAAGTACCGGTGTACTGTTCATACCTGCAAAATATACGTTTCCGTAGTTTTCAATCTCCGGAATTGATTCTATAATTTCTTTGCCATTGACATCGTCTGATTTAAACTCCACATATAAAAGCCCTTCCATATCTTTTGAAAGTGCCATATTGACTCTGGATTTGTAAATGCCGGACGTTGACGTCATATAGATAATCTGCATTACAATACATAAAAATGCCACGGTAGTAATAAGTGCTGCCCTGAATTTCCATTTATCGTTAATACACATATCCAGTGCAACTTTTAATTTAGATTTAAACTTCATTATATGCTTCCCTCCCTGTTAATTTTATTGATAATCTTATCTGATTTACAATAATAGATAAGGGACGTTATTAACAAAATAAATATGATTAAAATAAACGACGCACCCGTTGAAACCATTGTGTATTTCATTACGGATATTTTTTCATATCCTAAAACCAGATAATCAACTATGTACTGGAATATAAATGAAATTACCGATCCGGAAATCCACGAAATCAATGCAACAATGTACATTGGAAAATATATCCGGGTTATGCTGATTCCATATATTTTTTTAATGATTATCGTTTCTTTTTCCCTGTCTATAAACCATAACATCGTCTGTACCAATAGTCCGAAACATGCTATTGACAATAGTGAAAAAAGAATAGGTTTAAAAATTCTGTTGGTAACATCGTGACTGTATACAATCCTGCCGTCCTCTGCCTGGTCATCTTCTTCTTTCAAAACCATGTTATATTTCTCTGCATCAGCTCTAATAAGTTCTTTTATATTACTGTCTGCCGAAAAGATTGTGAAGGAATTATTTCCGCTTGACGAAACCGTCTGCTCCACAATATAAGTTGCTATTTGTTCCTTTGAAACATCCGAAAAATCCCCGTATCTGGCATATATCATTGAATTTTTCTCAAATCCGTCACTGTCAAGATATCCTAATACGTCAAACTCCTCTAAATATATTTTTATTCTGTTGTTTTTACAATAATATTTTATATCATTGCCTACATACACGCCTTTGACCTGATTAAAATATTCATCATCCTCATTTGTACTGAGATATAATCTGCACAACACGTTATCTCCGTCAGATACTTCTAATGCCATAGGATACACCCAAATCCGGCAATCTGCTGACGATATATCATCAAAGAAAGCTTTTACATTTTTTACAGCATTACTTTCATACTCCTGATATTGTATATTTCTACCTGAATTATCATTAACGGCTACATAATACATCTCACCCTGTGAAGCACTACCGCCTTTTTGAGCATAAAAAGCTACTGCTGCCCAGACATTGGTAAGGGCTGCAGTAGCTATAGTTATTTCAAATATTAAAATTAGAATTACAGGAAACATTCTGGAATATAATTTTGTCATTATATAACCTTTCTTACTTTAAACTAAATTTATCTGAAAATCCATCAAAAGACCAATACACTCTTATTGATGTTGCGGTAGTAACTCGCTTTCGTGTTGATATATATCGGTTGAAATAAATTGCTTCACTCACAATATCATTATATAATACACCTGATTTTATTCTTAATTTTGCAGCATTATCAGTTGTAATTAAATCCGCATCTTTTCCCCCTAATTTTGCATAGTATATTATAACATTTGGTGCATATCCTTTATCGAGCCATTCAACTCTCCCAAAATACGTTATATTAGCCTTTGAGTTATCAGCATTTTGAGACCAACTTTTAGCTCCATCAGCAAATACACTCACAGAGCTGATTAAAATAATAATAATTACAAGCATTACCACAATTTTAATTCTTTTTTTCTTCATTCATTCTTCCTCCTGTTTCTAAAGGTTTTATTTAATTCCCAGTATATCCTTAACAACAGCTTTCATTTCTGTCTTATCGCACACTATGTCATGGAGAACAGGTGCTGTCCTGATATCTTCGATTGCCTGTGGAACTGCAACATTGGCGATTCTGCTAAGTTCGTCAACGAGTTCAAAATCTGTCATCTTGTCATATTTTGCCTTATCAATAGCGTCCATTACGCTTCTTGTAAATTTGAATGGGCTTGCTGTTGATGCAATTACAGTCTTAGTCTCATCGGATGTCTCTGCAACGTATTTCTTATATACGCTTGCGGCAACTGCTGTATGTGTATCGATTACATAGCCTGTGTTGTAGTAAATAGACTTAATAGCTTCCGCTGTTTCTGCTTCACTTGCATAGTTGCCGTAGAAATCTTCAAGCTTGGCTCTCATATCATCAGTAATTGTATATCTGCCGTCTTTCTTAAGGCTGTCCATAAGCTCTTTATTAGCGTTGGCATCATCACCTGCTATTCTGTAGATAAGTCTTTCAAGGTTGCTTGAAATAAGAATATCCATAGATGGAGAAGATGTAAGGACAAATTCCCTGTTTCTATCATAAGTTCCTGTTTTGAAGAAATCAAAAAGGACTTTATTTTCATTGGATGCACAGATAAGCTTTGCAATTGGAAGTCCCATATTCTTAGCATAATATGCGGCAAGAATGTTACCGAAATTACCTGTAGGAACTACAACATTGATTCTGTCACCGTTCTTAATCTCGTTATTGGCAAGAAGTCTTGTATAAGCATATACATAATATACAACCTGTGGAACAAGTCTTCCTATATTGATAGAGTTAGCTGATGAGAACTGGAATCCGTTAGCATCAAGTTCTTTAGCTAATTCGCTGTCTCCGAACATTGTCTTAACGCCTGTCTGGGCATCGTCAAAATTACCTTCAATTCCTACAACGTATGTATTATCACCCTTCTGGGTAACCATCTGCTTCTCCTGAATTGGGCTTACACCGTGCTTTGGATAAAATACGATTATCTTGGTTCCCTTAACATCGGCAAATCCTGCAAGGGCAGCCTTACCTGTATCACCTGATGTAGCTGTAAGAATTACGATATCGTTCTTAATATTGTTCTTTCTGGCACTTGTTGTTAAAAGATGTGGAAGAATAGATAATGCCATATCCTTAAAAGCTATTGTTGCGCCATGGAACAATTCAAGGAAATATGCTCCGTCTGCATTAACAAGCGGTGCTATCTCATCTGTATCAAATTTACTGTCATATGCTTTATTAATACAATTCTTAAGTTCTTCCTCTGTAAAGTCAGTAATAAATAACTTCATTACTTCATAAGCTACTTCTCTGTAATCCATTCCTGCAAGTTCTTCAAGAGAAACGTCCAATGCCGGAATTGATTCAGGTACATACAACCCTCCATCAGCTGCAAGACCTTTTAAAATTGCCTGAGAGGCAGTTACTTTAACATCAGCACTTCTTGTACTTCTATATAACAGACTCATTACCATACCATCCTTTATATTTATCTTTAAACTTCATCATATTATACCATAACTAAAAATGGTCTTCAATCATTTTTTGAAGACCATTTCATTAACCGTTAAAATGTAAAATATACATGTCCGCCATACTCGAACAATCTTGTAAGTGCCGACACATGCCATGCTCCGGCATTAACACTGTAATTCGATGCAAAGAAAAGTGCTCCCATGGAGTAATCCTCACCGTACAATGCTCTCTGAACCGCCTCAACGGTTTCGTTTGTTACATAAACCGAATAGAATCTTCCGTCCGCCACAGGCTGGAACTGCTCACCGTTTCCCTGAAAAATAACTTCAGTAATAGTATTAGGGAATCTTGAACTTCTTACTCTGTTAATAATAACATCCGCAACCATTATCTTTGACATTATATCTCCTCCGGTTGCTTCTGCCTCTACTATTTTTAAAAAATTATTATAATCTTCATCCGTACACGGAATTACATAAGATGGTGCTGCTGCCTCCTGTGTCTCTTCTTCAACAGGTGTTTCTGTTTCCTCAACCGTCTGTTCTTCCGATACTGCTGTTTCTGTCTCTTCTTCCTGCGGTATTTCCACATCTGTAAATCTTACCGTATTAAAACTATCCATTACAAGATTAAGTCTATTGTCTTCAGTAATCATTACCGAAACAGGTGTTTCAGGAGTTGAATTATCGTTATCTGATTTCTTACCCGGTGCAAATGCCAGGGTTATTCCAGATATCATCAACATAGCAATGATAATAATATTTTTTTTCAAAAATTTAATCATACAATATCTCTTTCCTTTTTTATTTTTAACACACGGTGATTATAATTTGATTTTTTTCAGGGTGTCAACAAAACACCCTTTTTTTGGTAAAAAGTACCTCTGTAACAATTTTGTAATAATTATGTCCGTCATTTTATATAAATTTCTTGGATTTAAAATGAAATTATTGTGCATATTTTATTGTATAATTAATTTATGTTCATATTTAGTTCACAAAAGAATGGTTATTTTCTGCAATCCCATCCCATTTTTTAGCCTGAAAAAGTATAAAAAGTGGTGTGTGTCACCACTTTTTACATGATTTTCTGCTGTTTTTTTATCATTGTGCGAGGTAAAATGTAAGAAAATCTTCCTTCTTACATTTTCCTCATTATATATTGTCATCCACATATCATTCCTGTATACTTAAATTATTACATAATACAAGGAGGATATATGAGCGAATTACCCGGTGTATATACCACCAGACTAAAAGACGGAACCGCAAGTTACCGCGCAGGAATAACAGTTAAATCAAAGCATATAAGTCTCGGAAGTTTTGATAATCCGGATGACGCTTCAGGTGCATACAGGGATGCTTTGTATACCCTTAAAAGCGACTGCACCATTGAGGATTACGAAAAAAAATCCACCCATCTTCCTTTTAAAAAATATGTCATCCTTATTAATCTCAGGGACAACGGCATATATTTTAATACGCCGATTTATATGTACAAAAAATATTTCCTGTATTATGTGGACAGAAAGACAATCCTTACTTTTGACGTTGATGACCTTTTTTATTTTTCGGATAAATCAATTATGAAGCGGGGCAACCATCTTTTTGTTGCGGAATACGGGATGCAGACCAATATTTTAAGCCGTTACGGAATAAGGGATCATGCCGTTCCCGGACGGGATTACTATTTTTCCAACGGCAATCCCTACGATTTCAGATATGGCAACGTCAACATTGTGAATAGATATTACGGTGTCCAAAAGATAACCAAAAAAGGACAGCCCCGTTATAAAACGGTTATACATATTAAAGGCAACTTTGTTGTGGGAACATATAAGACGGAGGAAGAAGCTGCCATCGCCTACAATAAAGCAGTCCATTGTCTTAAGAAAAACGGATGCAAAAAAAACTTCCCGGAAAATTATCCGGAAAGTCTCTCTGCTATCTCCTATGCGTCCATATATCATTCAGTCAAAATTTCTGATAAAATACGAACTTATAAATTCTTATAGATTTCCGGTCTGAAGTCATTTCTTACCGGAAATTTTTTTCTGTATTCATACTCTTCCTCTTTATTAATATCGGCAATGATTATGTCCTCTTTTTCTCCTGCCATTGAAATCACATCACCCTTAGGTGATACCGCCATGGAGTGTCCCATGTAATAAGTAGAAACATCTTCACCTGCTCTGTTAATTCCCGCAATATAAGTCTGGTTCTCAATGGCTCTCGCTTTTAAAAGCACCTGCCAGTGCCCATCCCTTGGTCCGCTGAAATTAGCTGCAACCGTAATCAGGTCAGCTTTCTTTGAGGCTTTGATAAAAAGCTCCGGAAACCGCAAATCATAGCATATTAACGGGCATACCGTAATATCATCAATCTGACAGAAGGAAAGGCTGCTGCCCTTTTCATAGACCCTGTCTTCTCCTGCATAAGTAAACGGATGAATCTTGTCATAGCTGCATATTATTTTTCCAAGATTATCAATAATAACATAAGTGTTATAATATCCGCTATTTTTGCGACTTATATAACCATAACCGATATAAATATTATATTTTGAGGCGAGTTTTGCCATTACGGAATACGTCCGTCCTTTTTCATCTTCATAAAAGCACTCCGGCTTCATGGTAAAGCCTGTCATGCTCATTTCAGGAAAAAGGGCAAGCCTGACCTTACTGTCAGACACTGCTTTTATATATTTTTCCGCTGCATTGAGGTTACGTTCTTTATCCTCAAAAAAAATATCTGTCTGACATATTCCTATTCTCATGGCCGTCTCCTTTATTTATTGTTGATGTAATTAATAAGTCCTTCTGCCGCAATTATTTTCTGCATGAAAGGAGGGAACGCCTGACCTTTAAATTCAGTGCCCTTTGTTCTGTTGTAGATGATACCGCTGTCAAAATCCACTTCTACATCATCACCGTTTTCGATTCCCTTTGACGCCTCAGGACATTCAATAATAGGAAGTCCGATATTAATTGCATTTCTATAAAAAATTCTTGCAAATGTCTCTGCAATTACACAGCTTACGCCTGCTGCCTTAATGGCTATAGGTGCATGTTCCCTCGAAGAACCGCATCCGAAGTTCTTATCTGCAACAATGATGTCACCTTTTTTTACATTCTTAACAAAGTCCTTATCAATATCTTCCATACAGTGTGTTGCAAGTTCCGCAGGGTCTGATGAATTAAGATATCTTGCAGGAATTATTACGTCCGTATCTACGTTGTCGCCATATTTAAATACTGTTCCATGTGCTTTCATTTTACATTACCTCCTCAGGTGATGAAATCTTACCCGTAATTGCCGAAGCTGCCGCAACCGCCGGGCTTGCAAGGTATACTTCTGATTCAACGTGTCCCATTCGTCCTACAAAGTTACGGTTAGTAGTTGATATACAACGTTCTCCCTTTGCAAGGATTCCCATGTAACCGCCAAGACATGGACCGCATGTAGGAGTGCTCACAACTGCTCCTGCCTCAATAAATGTCTTAATAAGGCCTTCTTCGATAGCCTGAAGATAAATCTTCTGTGTTGCAGGAATTATAATTGTCCTGATTCCTTTTTTAACCTTATGTCCTTTAAGGATCTCTGCTGCAATTCTAAGGTCGTCAAGTCTTCCGTTAGTACATGAACCGATTACTACCTGGTCGATTGCTATGTCAAAACCTTCGTCAATGGTATGTGTATTCTCAGGAAGATGTGGGAAAGCAACTGTTGGCTTTAATGTTGAAAGGTCGATTACATATTCTGCATCATACTCTGCATCTTCATCTGCTTCATATACAGTGTATTCTTTTGTGGAATGTTCTTTCATGTACTCGATTGTAAGGTCATCCACAGGGAAAATACCATTCTTTCCGCCGGCCTCAATTGCCATGTTGGCGATTGTAAATCTGTCATCCATAGAAAGGTATTTTATTCCGTCGCCTACAAATTCCATTGATTTGTATAAAGCACCGTCTACGCCGATCATTCCGATTATGTGAAGAATAATGTCTTTACCGCTTATCCACTTGGCAGGTTTGCCTGTAAGTACGAATTTAATTGCTGAAGGAACTTTGAACCATGCAAGTCCCGTAGCCATTCCGGCTGCCATATCAGTTGAACCTACACCTGTCGAAAATGCACCGAGTGCTCCGTATGTGCAAGTGTGTGAATCCGCACCGATAATAACGTTACCTGCTACCGTAAGTCCTTTTTCAGGCAAAAGGGCATGTTCGATACCCATTTCACCAACTTCAAAATAGTTGGTAATGTCATGCTTTTTTGCAAAATTTCTTACACACATACAATGCTCTGCCGATTTAATATCCTTGTTAGGAACAAAATGGTCAGGAACGAGTGCGATTTTATCTTTGTCAAATACTGTTTTGGTATTCATCTTCTCCATCTCATGGATTGCCACAGGTGAAGTGATGTCATTACCAAGTACAAGGTCTAACTTAGCTTCTATAAGCTGACCTGCCGATACTTCAGGAAGACCTGCATGAGCTGCAAGAATCTTCTGTGTCATTGTCATTCCCATAATAAAAATCTCCTTTTTTTATTCTGGTTGTATTTTAGCATATTTTTTATTATAATTAAAATACATATTATATATATTTATTATAACGTGAGGTTATATAATGAACAATAATTTATCTTTATACAATATATTTCTTGCCGTTGCCGAAGCCGGAAGCACCCTTGGCGCAGCTAAGACTCTCTTTATAAGTCAGCCTGCCGTAAGTAAAGCAATTTCCAAATTGGAGGCGTCCCTTGAAGTCAGTCTTTTTGTAAGAAGTAAAAAAGGTGTCCGACTTACAGATGACGGACTTATTCTTTATGACCGTATAAAAAATGCTTTTGAATATATCGATGAGGGCGAGTCGGTTATCAGAGAGCGTAACAGCCTTGGCACGGGACATATTAAAATCGGTGTCAGCAGTACCTTATGCAAATATATACTTCTGCCCTATCTTTCCCTATACACCAAGGACCATCCTCACATACGTATTTCGATTGAATGTCATTCCTCAAGGGAAACCGCAGATATTCTCCAACAGAACCACGTTGACCTCGGTCTGATTGCCAAGCCTGATAATTCAGCCCTTTCCTGCTTAAGTCTTGGATATATGCACGATACCTTTGTTGCCACCAGGGAATATCTCTCCAATATGGCAAAAAGAAATGATGCCAACCTTATGATGCTTAATAAGGAAAATCTTACCAGGCAGTATGTGGACAGGTATATTCCCGCCAGATTTTATGAAAAATTCAATCTTATGGAAACCGACAATATGGAACTTCTTATAGAATTTGCCAAAACAGGCATCGGTATCGGCTGTGTCATCAAGGAATTTGTTAAAAACGAACTGGGTAACGGACTGTTAGTGGAATACAATACAGGTCTCCCCGAAATAGAAAAACGTGAGGTGTGCTTCGCCTATTCCTATAGGCGCATGCCCAATCCTCACGTTATGGATTTTCTCGATTATGTGAATGAGAAAAAATCCGATAAGAAATTTAACGTATTGGTGTAGATTAGTTTCAAATACAAAATACAGCATATAGAGGAACAATCTTCTTATTATCCTCAAATCCAAAGTTTTTGGAAGATAGTTTAATGGCATAATCAGGTTTGTAAGTGTCCATATATACTTTTAGGCTCTTAGCTCTGGTATTGTCAGCAGATTTTACTTCAATAGGTATAAGTCTGCCATCCCGCTGAATAATAAAATCAATTTCAGCCCCACGCTCCGACTCCCAATAGTAAGTATTGTAGCCATTAATTGTAAGCTGCACATTAACATAGTTTTCAGCCATACCGCCCTTAAAATCATTGATTTCCTCAACCATATAAAGAATATCATTCGCTGCTAAATCTTTTTTTGCACAAAGCAAACCTAAATCCGATACATAAATCTTAAATGCATCAATATTGCGGTAATTTTCCAAAGGTTTTTTAACCTGCTCAACCTTGTAAACCTGCGATACAATTCCTGACAAGCAAAGCCATTCAATGGCATTTTCAAATTCAGAAGCCCTTCCGCCTTTTTTAATCAGTTTATATTGGAAACGTGTATTCTTTTTTGATAGCTGGACAGTAATGTTATCATAGGCAAGTCTGGTTTTTTTGATTTCATTAAGTTTGTTGTACTTACTCATATCATTAAGGTAACTTGCAAGTATCGTATCCTGGGTATGACGTACAAGGATATAATCTTTTGTTTCGGCAAATTGCATCACACACTCCGGCATACCACCTACTACGAGATACTGGCGGTAGAGCTGCATTGCGGCATCATGCAAAGCTGACGGCAATGGTGTATCTGTGTTGAAACACTTTTTTATCTGTTCTGTTAAATCTTTTTCACCGAGTGCCAGCATAAATTCTTCCATATCCATAGGATAAAGTGTTTTCATATCAACCTTTCCTACAGGGAAAGAGAATTTAGTCCTATTAACAGCAACTCCCAACAGACTTCCCGCAACAATTATATGATAATCAGGAGCATCTTCGCAAAAATATTTGAGTGAAGTCAATGCTCTTTCGCAAAGCTGCACTTCGTCAAATACTATCAGTGTCTTTTCTTTTACAATAGTCTGCCCTGCAATATGTGACAAAATTGGTATCAGATAATCAGGGCTGATATTTTCCTCAAAGGTATCACCAAGCTTCGGATTGGTCTCAAAATTGAAATATGCCACATTTTCATAATCAGTACGTCCGAACTCCAGAATGGAATATGTCTTTCCTACCTGTCTTGCTCCCTGTAAAATAAGAGGCTTACGATGTTCGCTTTCTTTCCATTCTTTCAGAAATCCCATAATTTTCCTATACATAATCCACCCTCCTTAAAGGTACTAAGTATAGTATGGCAGATATTCGTATAAAAATCAATGTGTTTTTGTTATTTTTTCGCATTAAAATGCACGAATATTTTATTAAATTTACATAATTTGGCATATATATTTTTTTTAAGCAAATATAAGTCTATAAAATAATTCATAAAGAAAAGTGACATCCAACTATAAGTTTTAGAATCAGCGATGCTGAACGCAAACAAATCGAAGCCCGCATCCTTGCCAGCGGTATGATGAAAAAAGATTACTTTGTCCGTTCCTGCATCTATAACCGCATATGCGTTGTCGGCAAGAAAGAAACTATATATCCTCTTGTGCAGACTGTTAATGCTCTGTATCTGCAACTGCTTGCACATAAGTTTGAATACTATCATTCTCAAAAACCACTAGTGGAACAACCTCTGCACTCGGATTAATTATTGTTTTCTTTCCCCTAGCATTTATAAAAGAGACTTTTTCACTAGTAATATATGAAATCGTATCCTTTATCTGTTCTTTAGCTTTTTTGCATTTCTTTTTCAGCCACTTTTCTTCTATATTTTTGTCCTGCGTCCTATCCTTTTCATTCCGCTCCTTTAGTTGAATCGCCAGAATAATATCTTCGAGATTTATTATCAAATCCGCTAACTCTATTTCTGTTCCACCTGTAGGAATAAATTTTAAATCTGAATACACAAGTTCTTTATAAAAATAATTTTCCGAAAAAGAACTCAACAGCTTTTCTGAATTTGTCACTTATCCACCACCTATCTATTATCGGCAAGCCATCATCTATCAGCATTTCATATTTAGCAATAATAAGGCTGAAATTTTTAATCCTCAGGCTTAATATATCTTCTTCTTTTAGTTGTTCCAATACAAGCCAATAACTCCTTATTCACTAATTCGTTTAATAATTGTCTTGTCCTTGGACCTTTTAAACCTATCTTTTCTGCCACCTGTTCCGTACTATATTCAATACCAGTCTCCATAATGGCTAAAATCTGCTGATGTCTTTTTGATAACATCATTCCTTCCCTATTTTTTAAATCTGCTGACATTTCTGCTGATTCTGCTGATTTTTCTGCTGATTTATCATCAGATTCCTTTTCCATCTTCATCACAAGTGTCACTTGATCGAGATTTGTATCTTCTATCAATTCTGGTTCTATCCATCCTTCTGACTTCCACACATCAAGAATTGTTGGAAATCCTGAGCCAGCATTATCGCCAAATCCAACCAATCTAAGCATAATCTGCATATGAGGATTTCTTGACTTTGAATTGCCTCCACGATAAATATCTTCTAGCGGAAGTTTCAAAATTCCCGGATTTGTAAACTCAAATGAATTTGATTTCTTAATTACCTTCAGCACACCTGCATCCATCAAGTAATCCGCGTGAATAATCATATTTACAAAACCTTCACGAACTGCTTTGTGAACCGGAGTATCATCTATACGCTGAACTCCACCTTCCAATTTAAATGGCTTTTTTAAGTCCTCAGTTAATTTAGGTGTTACTTTGGTAAAGAAATTAAACAGGTTATTTTCCCATGTGCCATCATATGTAATTCTGTCATTCCAGCGAATATCTGCTGTCACTTGACTCTCATTACGATAATCCATAAAAACATTATCAAATCGTTCTCTGATAGCCTGTCCTGTACCAAACATCAAAAGTCCAGCTAATGTCAAGCCTGCTACTCCAGTTTTTCTATCTTTCCTATAGCCACCCAACTTTTCAAGAAAAGACTTGTCATCCAAAGCATTCCATACATGTCCATCATTTCTGACTTCAAAAATCTGACGATATTTTCTTAATGTTTCTTTATCAATATCATCCATTGTATAATACTCAATTATCTGATTATCATTGCCCTCTGGATTTTGATCTCTTATCATTCCTCTTATCTCATGCTCTGTCGCATGATAATCGCCTTCATGATTTCTTTTATATGTTCCCTTATATGGATTTTCTCCAACATATACCGGACGCATATTAAAATCAGCTCTAGGAACATGAATCACAATTAGACTTATACTGCCATCTTCAACAATCTTTACATCATCATCGGTTAATAGGTTTATATTCACCTTATTTCCATTAATTGTGTTCCAAAAATCTTCTTTCTGCTTAGGTGCATCCTCTATTCCTTGTATTATAAATCGTTCCTTCGGATTAGTCTTTGTTTTATCTTCTCTTACTCCAAGTATGATATATCCACCTTTTGTATTGGCAAATGCAGAATATGACTCATACGCAGATTTTGGCACACTTTTTTCTGCTTTTTTGCACTCTATATCAACTTTTTCACCTTGGTAAATGAGTTCCTTTAACTCCTGCATATTCATATGCTGCACCTGCTTTCTCTATATAAGATATCATTGACATTCATCAAATAATAATTCATTTCACTTTTATATTCTCTTATTTCTAGTAGCAAAAATTAATAATTAGATTGAACTGTTATCGTAATGGACAATCTGACATAATCACCCTGTTCGCCAACTCATTAAGTCCATTAGAAAGTATATACTGCTGTAAAATATTAATATTCTGCTGCGATCTTGGTCCTACAATAATCTCATCTATTAGTTTTTCAAAGCATGTTTTCTTCGAATTTCCCATAATATCAGGTTTAAGTATACATACTTTCTTTACAACTTTCCCTATTTCCTTCAGTTCATACTTAGCACCATTATATTGTGCTATATTATCCATTGTTGTAATTCTAACCTCATGTTCATTTTTAAATGATTTATGTTTGTGTAAATTACCTGCATAAATTAATTGCTTTATTAACTCTTCCTCAGATGAATACCTATCTATATTGCCTGTTTCAAAATATTCTCTTACTAATTTGAGATACTCATCATCCATTAATGAATCATTATAAAATACTTCATTAAACATAAAATCATCATATCCATATAAACATTTATATAATTCGCCAACATTAAAAGCCAAGCAAACTCCCATCGCAGAATCTCCATATCGTTCCCATTGTGCTGCATCATCTTTTTCGGTAGATAAACAAAAAGCATATTTATAGCTTGAAGGAATTTGAGCATATATTTTTTCAAAAAAATCTTGTCTACAATATGTTTTTAATTCTTTCTCTAACAGTTCTATAAAATATGTAGTTTCTTTCCTATCATTCATAGAGCCAGTACTACTCATCCAAATTTCTCGAGTCCTCACCATACACAAAAAAGTATTAAGAGATGTATAATGGTATAGTCTATTTCCAAATTTCTTTTCACGCATCTTAATACCATCTTCAATTTGACTAAAATCTGCTTTATTTAAATCCATCTTATCTACCTTTCAAGAAAATATCTCACATCATTTTTCATAATCCATATCAAAAACATTATCTATCCAATTATATTGCGACCATTGATGAATATACAATCTCTGCTTCTGCCATCTCTGGCTCTGTCTGTTTCTACTCTTTCTGTGAATAAATATCAAGAAGTTTTTTCTTAATTCCTGAGAACTCAGGCACCATGTATAATGCAGCTCTTTCCTTTACTTTTGCTTCATCAACTATGCTCTTAGCAGTAGATCTGGGCGGATATAGAACTCTCTTTCTTCATCTGTCTTACATCCCGACATTATCAGCAAGTGATTCGTCCAGCTAAATTGTGACACCACCGGTGTCACAATTTCATTCTTAACATTTTAGCGAAAAACTATATTTTTTTCAAAATCATTATATTTTAATTATATCAAGATTCGCCACTCCTCTCAATTACTTTCTAAAATAAATACTACTGATATTGCAAAACAGACAGCTCCCTAATCAGGGAACTGCCTGTGTCAATCTTTTATTATATTTCCAAGAATTAGTTATTAACTAACTTATCTTCTTCGTTATTCCAGCTGTAAAGTTTACGAACTTCTTCGCCAACCTTCTCTGATGGATGTTCAGCAGCAAGCTTTCTCATAGCCTTGAAGTGAACCTGACGTCCTGCTGGAGACATATCTAATAAGAATTCCTTAGCAAATGTTCCGTCCTGGATATCTGAAAGAATCTTCTTCATAGCCTTCTTAGTATCTTCTGTAACGATCTTAGGACCTGTTACATAATCGCCGTATTCAGCAGTATTGGAAATTGAATATCTCATTCCTGCAAAACCTGACTGGTAAATTAAGTCAACGATAAGCTTCATTTCATGGATACATTCAAAGTAAGCATTTCTTGGATCATATCCTGCTTCGCAAAGTGTTTCAAAACCTGCCTGCATTAATGCACAAACACCACCGCAAAGAACTGCCTGCTCACCAAAAAGGTCTGTTTCTGTTTCTGTTCTGAATGTTGTCTCAAGAACACCTGCTCTTGCTCCGCCGATTGCTAAAGCATAAGCTAATGCGATATCAAGTGCCTTACCTGTTGCGTTCTGTTCAACAGCTACTAAACAAGGAACACCCTTACCTGCAAGGTATTCTGAACGTACTGTATGTCCAGGTCCCTTAGGAGCTATCATAGTAACATCAACGTCTGCCGGTGGCTTAATACATCCAAAGTGGATATTGAAACCATGAGCGAACATGAGCATATTGCCCGGTTCAAGGTTAGGCTCGATGTCTTTCTTGTACATATCTGCCTGTAATTCATCATTAATAAGAATCATGATGATGTCTGCTCTCTTTGCAGCTTCTGCTGCTGTATATACTTCAAAACCCTGCTTCTCAGCCTTTGCCCATGACTTACTGCCTTTGTAAAGACCGATAATAACGTTACATCCTGATTCCTTCGCATTCAATGCGTGAGCATGTCCCTGGCTGCCATAGCCGATAACTGCAATTGTCTTACCATCTAATGCTGATAAGTTACAGTCTTCCTGATAAAAAATCTTTGCTTCTGACATTTTAATAAATTCCTCCTGTTATAACTTAAGTTAAGTATTTCATCTGGGGTATCCCAGCTAAAACCATATTACTGATTTCTCTTATTGCCTCTTCTAAGGCCTGTAAGACCGGTTCTTGCAATCTCAAGAATCTGATATCCTACTAAAAGTTCAAGGAACGCATCTATCTTGGACTTATCACCTGTCAGTTCAAGCACCATAGAATCCATAGACACATCAATTACCTTAGCTCTGAAAATATCTGCAACAGATACAATTTCCGGACGCTGAATTTCGTTAACGGCAACTCTGACAAGAATAAGTTCCCTGCATACCGAATCCTCACGCTTAAGTTCCTTGATGTCAATAACATCCTCAAGCTTTGAAAGCTGCTTAATAACCTGCTCATGCACATTCTCATCGCCTTCAACAACAACTGTGATTCTTGATATATTCTTATCGCCTGTCACACCTGCTGTAATGCTGTCAATATTGTATCCTCTTCTGGTAAACAAACCTGAAATCCTGCTTGTTACACCCGCTTCATTATTAACTAATAAGGATAAAACCATCTGTCTCATTATTGTTCTACCTCATACATAATATTAGGCAACCGCCCATCTATTATATTTTAGCACAATTAATATTCTTGTCAATCAGTTTAGATTAACCATATACTTTTTTCAACCTGTCATATTCTATATTAATTGCATGAATTACTGAATCGTCGCCGTCCTGATTATCAGGATGAAATATTTTCATCAGTTCCCTATAACGCTTCTTTAATGCGACCTCGTTTCTCACTCCTTTAAAAAGAATATCCATACCGCTGTATGTGACCGTTGAAGTCCTCTTGTTTTTTCTGATTGTTTCAAAAGTACTTCGTTCTTCTGCCAGCTTATTTTTTTCAATGGCAAGATGTACATATTCTTCTTCAAGCGCCGCCAATTTCTTTTCAACAAGTTTAGTAGCTTCATCAAGCTGCACTATCTTCAATTTCGCAATGGATATTTTTTTATCCAACGTATCATGTTTTATTCTGAATTCATGCTCAAGTTTACGTCTTTCCTCAAATATACGTTCTTTTTCTTCTGCAAGCCGTACATTTTCCCTGAAAAACCATTCTTTTGTATCTGCAAGTTCTTTATCACCGGCTATTTCAAATTCCTTGTTAAGCACCTGTTATGACACCTCTTCTTTTTGCTTTTTGTCTGAAAAGAGCAGTTTCAACAAAATCGGAGTTATCACCGAAGATACTATAATAAGTAAAATTACAGGTGCAAAATATTCCGGTTTAACAAGTCCTGAATCAAGTCCCTTCTGTGTGACAACAAGTGCAACTTCTCCTCTTGTCATCATACCGACTCCTGCAATTAATGACTCTTTCCATGTGTGTTTTGTAACTTTTGCCGCAAAACCGCAACCCACTATCTTACCTGCGATTGCAGCTACAATAAATAAGCCGCTGAAAGCAAGAAGACCAAAAGTCATACTCGATAAATCTGTCTTAAGTCCTATGCTCGCAAAAAACAACGGACCGAAAAACATATACGAACCGATATTGACACGCCTGTCAACATACTCAGAATCTTCAATATTACAAAGGATAACACCTGCTATAAAAGCACCTGTGATTTCGGCAACGCCAAATACTTTTTCCGCAACATAAGAAAGTGCAAAACAGAATACTATACTTAAAATGACAATTCTTCTTCTATGTGGCCATCTTTTATCAATCCATGAAAACAGTTTGTAAAGAAGGAAGCCAAAGCAACCTGATGCTACAAAGAATAATACTGTTTTAAGAATAACCATTCCTATTGGTTCATCTGAACCACCCGCTGCTCCAAGTACTATTGAAAGCACCATAATTCCAATTACATCATCCACAATTGCCGCACTGACAATTGTAGTTCCGAGCTCTGTATCAACTTTTCCCAGCTCCTTAAGTGTCTGCACCGTAATACTTACGGATGTTGCCGTCATTATTACACCGATAAATACTGCCTGGAAAAACTTGGCTGTCCCGATTGCTTCAACTCCATACCAGAAATATCCTATAATTGTACCAAAAATCAGAGGCATAAGTACACCCATAAATGCCATAAATACAGCTACAGGGCCTGTTTTTACAAGTGTCTTTAAATTAGTCTCAAGTCCTGCCGAGAACATAAGAAGTACAACTCCCACTTCAGCAAATATCTGAATATATGATGTATTGCTGGCCCATCCAAGTATCGGTCCTACAAGCAATCCTGCAAGTATCTGTCCCACAACCTGGGGAAGTTTAAGTTTACGTGCTACCAATCCAAAAAGCTCTGCTGCGGCAAGTATAATTGCCAGGTCCTTTAAATTTTCATACATAACTATCACCATTTCCTTTTTTCTAAATTATATTTTATCCCTAAAACCGTATAATGCAAGCATTTTTTTAATAAGTGGTTATATATGCGTCTTTATATCCAAGTGCTTTCATCTTTTCCATCATTATGACAGCATTAATATGGATGGTGTATGCGCCTACCTGCACTCTGTAATGCATTCCATATTTTTTGACTATTGCCTGATATCCTGATTTTCTCATATGTTCCACAAGACGTTTCGCATTATTCTCCGATAAAAAAGAACCTATCTGTACCCTCTCATACTTTTCCTCCCCTATAGGAAGACCGGTATTAAGGTATGGTTCAGGATCAATGAATCCAAAATAGTCTTTATTATGAAGATTTATATTTTCCAATGACCTGTTGTATTTTCTTATCTCAAAATGAAGATGTGCACCGTAACTTATTCCTGTGTTGCCCATATATCCTATAACAGTTCCCTGATTTATTTCCTGTCCCTCATTAACTGTGACATGTTCAAGATGTCCGTACAATGTGACAAGATTGCCTTTGTGAAGCACCATAACGTAATTACCGTATCCCATTCCTTCCTTATCCAGTATTTTGTTGGTCCCGTCAAGGTAATTAACAACCTTAATAACTTTTCCGGCAGTATGAACCGTTATTTTTTCCAATCTGTTCTCAAATCTTACAATATCTATACCCTTTGACCAGCCCCCATGTTTACCAAAAGGCCATGTTATCTGATTATCACCTGATAATAAAACCCTGCTCATAATAATCCCCTTTTTACCTATATATTTATAATATTCCCTTATTGAGAAATTGATAAGACATAAAAAATAAGTCTTACCATAATAAAATTATTTATTATGGTAAGACCCACAAAACCTGTAAACAGGTCTTTCTTATAATTTAAATTAGAATTTACCGGCCTGTGCTGCTTCTTCGATAGAAACGGCAACACACGCTTTTAAGCCATTCTTAACCATTTTTGTTACCTCTATGTTGCCTATTCAGCAATTTTTCGCACTTGCGAGCGCTTCTCACCGCTAATTTACGCAACTTCTATTCTGCAGCTCCGTCATACACATAACCGGTTTCTTCCCAGAACTTCATGGGAGATATGTAGTAGTCGTACTGTGAACTTCCCTCTTTCTTAAATGCAACACCGAATTTCAGAAAACCAAGTATGATTCCCTGTCTTATAAACTGCTGGTCTTTCTTCATCACCCTGGCAGCTACAGACACCGGCACGTTTTCTCCAGTAAACTCTGGTACCTCCAAATATACCTTGCCTTTATCCATTTGTCAACGACTTCCTTTCTTCCTGTGCTTTCGTCAATGCCTGTACGATGTCATTTGCTTTCTTCTCTCCAACACCTTTTACCTGGAGGATTGCCTGTATTACCTCTGACTCTGACAGTCCTTCTGCTGATTTGTATCCTGCAGCATATCCTTTCTGATATATTCCTGCTACAAATCCAGACATCTGGCTGTGGTTCATCTTTCTGATTCTATCGTACTCTTTTCTATTAATCATCTCTACTTTACTTTTTGCCATTACTTCCTCCTAATCTAAATTCAAATAACACATGATACCACAATCTTGCATTATTTCATCTTTCATTCTTCCTCTATCCGGATCGAGTTCGTCCAAATAAACTCCTTTTATGCAGGAATGTCCTATTTCTCTCTCCAGCTTACTCATCCTTTGAAATACTTCTGGGAAATCAACTCGTATTTTATTCCAATACCCCATACCACCTTTAACGCATCCTATGCAATTATTATTTGAATAACCCATATCATACATAATTGGCCTCTTAATTCCCAGCATATTCAGTATTGCATGAGCATCTTGTTTTGTAAGGCTTCTCTCTATGAGTGGATATTGATTTCTCACATCTGGTGTTGACTCTTCCAGCTGGTCTGCCCTGTTTCTTTCGTCCAGGTCAAATCCCCACACGTATGTCAAATTGTAGTCGCTGTGGTAGTTTTCCCACTCCTTCCTTACTCTTTTCTTCAAAACCTGCGTGCATTTCGCCCCATAGGGACCGTTGATAAATCTGAACTGCTTTATTACATTTTCAACACTCCCATACTGAGACTTTAGGATTTCAATAGGTTTTCCAATCGCCTTTTCGCACTCTTTTATAAACCTCATGCTATCTGGATGTTGGTTTTCAATATCGATGTAAATATACTCGTCTATTGTTTCCCTCTCCAAATATCCTGCCACAAAGCTACTTACTCCTGCTGAAATCCAGCACACTTTTAATTCTCGTTTCATAACACCACAAAACAAATTCCGTTCGTGGATAGGACTTCACGCCTCCCATGCTACTTCGGTATGGCTTTCGCAAAGTAGCTCCCACTCATACCTCTTTCACGCTGTTGTCAGTCCTTTTGTTCTCGTCACTCAATCACGCTTTGGCGGTCAACCCGGTTTACCGGGATTCGTTATTACTCCTTTCCTTTTTCCTCGACTTTTACAATTTCTAAAACATAATACAGTTTTCCGACCTCTGCTCCCCATTCTGGTTTTCCTTTTCCGAATTTGAGATTGCAGTAAGCCGTTATCTGTGGACTCTTCTGGCTGTAACCATTCCGGAAGATTACCGGTACCGGCCACTCTTTTCTGATTTCTTCCGGTACCAGCTCTCCATATACCATCTGGCCGCCAACCAACATGAATCCAAAAGCATTCATCAATCTGGTGTCATAGTACGGCTTGATTTCTCTGTACTCCTCTTTCTTTTCTCCGGAGTGGATCATATCAAACCACTTTTTCTTAATTGGCAATACCAGCACTTCTTGCACCTCCTACTTTGCAGGAAACTCATACACAATGTTCTTTCTGTACGTTCCTGGTCTTGTTGCCTGCGCTGCAATGTCGAAAAACTCTACCGTGTAGCACTCGCTTTCGTATGCTCCACAAAAATCCTTCAATACCTGCAGGCACCTTTCCTTTGATTCATACTCAGCGACTTCCTCCAAGCAGCCATCCGAAATACAGATTGTATGCCGCACCTTTTCCTGCTTTCCCTTCTTTTCTGTCTGCTCCGAATACTCCAAAGCATTGAACGCTCTGCCAAACCACAAAACACGTTCTCTGTCTTGACTTACCAATATCATAGATTAACCTCTTTTCTGAAACAGTTCGTGAGTTCCGTCTAATATCTGCTCTTCTTCTTCCGACACCGAAAATCCATACTTTGCCAGGAAGTGAAATACCGCATTTATTCTTCTTGCCGACGCTGTGCTGTATTCCACATTGTAGTTATATATTTCCGTTTTCTTGATGCAACTCATATATGCCATAGCACTTTGAAGCGGTGTTAGCTTTGCCTCCCATTCGCAAAATTCTTTGAACTTCTCCGGCTCTTCATGTTCCAGCTCGTACAATTCTTTTCCCGAATAAAGAAGTGCCAGATCTGAGCGATAGAAATTAACATTTGCTTCTATGAGCGCCTTTGTCAGTTCCTTGTAAAGTTCCACATCTTCTTTTAGCGGCTGTATTTCTCCTGCAATTACCTCTTTGATAAAAATATCCGCTTTCTCGAACATATCTTTACATTTCTGTTTTAGTGCTTTCTTCGCTTTCTGTTTCTCCTTTTCCTTTATTTCGTATTCGCTGAGCTTCTTTTCCTTCTTCTTTGCTGGTACAATAACCGCAATGGTTCTTCCCCAAAATACAATCCACTGGAGATTTTCTTCTTTGAATTTCTTGAGCGTTTTGGGTGCGTCATTGTCAAGTTCCCACTCCTGCAGAGATTCCCACTTTCCGCTGTATCTCTCATTTTCCGCTTCTTTCGGTGCCTGCTTGATTCCTGCCTCTTTAAATAACTCCTTAAACGCTTTCAGATTTCTTGCTCTTGTTTCATACTGTACTGCCTGTTTTGCTTTCCAGACCAAATCTCTTGAATCTGTAGCCTGCTTCAAAACCTTATCTCTGGTCTTGATGTCCTCGATCTTCTCCAGCTCGTACAAATCTTTCAATGACAACTGGAAGGAACCATCCTCGTCGGTTTTCTTCTTTAGCTCGGTCTGGTTTAATTTTGCCAAGTTCAGTCTGTGTTTTACGGTTTTCTTGCTGAATCCGGTTTTCTCGGAAATACTGTCCTCTGTCTCTCCGAGGTCAAGCATCATCTGGAAACCCTGTGCCTGTTCAAACACAGTAAGATCATTACGCTGCATGTTCTCTTCCAGCATCGTTCCGACCTGGTCTTTCTTATCCATGTCAGTTACGATTCTGCATGGAAACTCTGCAACCTCTGCCAGCTTACCGGCTGCAAATCTTCTGTGACCGATAATCAGAGTGTAGCCGTCCTCATGCCATTCCTTCTTATCATCCCAATGCCCCGGAATAACTGTGAGGTTCTGCATAATTCCTTTCTTCTTGATACTTTCCGATAACTCAGACAAATCCCCTAAGTCCTTTCTGGGATTGTCCGGATGCTGATAAATCTGCTCTGCCTTAATAAAAACAATTCCGCTGTTCTCCATTTAATTGTCCTCCTTTTCTCGTTTAATGGGTGGCACAAGGCCACCCGATTCTGTGATTTTATGATTTCTTGATACAGAAGCAGACCGGCACACGATTCGCATCGGACGCGCCCCAGTAGTCCGCACCGCCGCCGCCGTTGACACTGCACGCAATCGTCGAACTGCCAGACCCCACGGACGCAAGCCACCAGGAGTCTGTATCTTCGCCCTCTGCTGCACTTCTCATTCTGTGTCTGCGGTCCTTGTAATACTCCAACTGCTTGTATAAACCCTTATCTCCGTAGCAATCATCATCATCAAATACTTCTGACGCTACCGGAAGAAATAATGCTGTTCTGTACTCCATCACATTTCCCGCCGAATCCTTGTACTTTCTCACCACCGGATCAATTACTTTCTTCATATCTTCCGGAAGTACATTCCATAACTTCTCGTTCAGATAATTCATTACATCCGATGCTGCCAGACTCTCGGTACTTCCGGAACTGTTCCAGCATACCTCGTCTCCTAAGCAATCCCTGCTCTCGAATCTCACATAATCATCTGTCACATCTGTAACCACCATCGTAAAAGCCTGTCCGTCAGATGTCTTGTTTCCGGTCTTGTAATCTCCGACCTTGAACTCTGCTCCTGTTTTTACGGCTCTTGCGATTTCTTCCCAGGTTGCCTGCAACTCTCCGCAGCTTCTCATTACTACCGGTTTCATATTCTCTGCCTGCTTTGCTCTTTCATTCCATGACACACTCGCTCTTATTTTCTGAATTATTTCCGCTTTGGTCTTTACCTCTGCCTTCTCCAGTTCCTTGATGTGCTGGTAAAAAGCGTTTCTTTCTCTCTCGATTGTCTCTGCGCTACCGCTTACCTTGATTTCTTCCTTTCCTGCTCTGATTCTTAATTCTTCCATGCTGTTCTCCTTTCGTTTCTGCGTAATTTAATTTAACTTTTTCTCGATATTGCGAGTTATTTCTGTAAAAAATATGCCATTTCTGGCTATATCCCTTATACCGCAACTTCAAGACGCTTATTCATCAGTGCGTTAAACATCTTGAACCCATAGATAAATCCCTGCATTTCTGCCTCTATTGCGATTCCATATACTGCAGCCTCGATCTCGTTGTTTTCCCTTGCTTTCAGCTGGGTTGCTTTCATTACCTCGTGGAATTTCTCGTACTTCTCCGTGAGTTCCGCTATCTCTCTTCCTTCTATTGCTGGTCCGGTAATGAACTGGTCGAACATCTCACAATATTCCTGGTACTCGCTTCTCGGTTTTCCTTCTAACAAAAACTCGCTTTCCTTTGATGATGCTGCTACCGGCTCCGGTGTTTTCAGAACAATCTCCACAATTTCGCTCTCTGATACATTTCCCGCTATGCACTTAATGCAGGATGCAATCTGCTTTTCATCAGTCTTTCCGATGTTCAATCTCACACTCTTCATGCCACATTCTCCTTCCTTAGTATCTTCAACAACGGGTGCCACGGTCTGGTCCCATGCAATCTGCTGATAATCTTTCCCAGATCAATGTTCCTCTTGTCTACCCACCTGTAATCCTTGTACTTGCTTACATTTCTTTCATTTACTGGTCTGTCGTGGAATCCGTCTGTGATTTTGAACCTGTCCGGTCTCTCGTCATCCTCATTGAATGCCACGTACTCCTTGTTTCCGTGAACGCAATAGCCAACAATCTGCATATGCCCTACCTCCCTTCTTCGTATCTGTCATGTATTGCAATCGGGTACTTCGACTTTGTAATATCCTTAAACCGGCTGTCAGATGTGTAAAGGAAATTGCCGCCCGCCATGTACCAACGCTTACTGCAGTACAATGGCTTGCAGTCGATGTACTGCTCTCCCATTACCTCTCTCCATTCGATGTAAACACACTCTCTAATATCCTGTGGCTCGAATGGACCTTTCTGGTCTGAGATAATATACAACTCTCGTCTGTTCTTCGATATTCCGTCATTCGTGCAATCTCCTAATGGATTTCTGAACACGTAAGCCGTCAAACAGCTCTCAATATAAAAATTGCTCTGCATCCAGTTCTTAACTTCATCCTGGTACTTACATCCGGACCAAATCTCGCCCATATATACCAGTTCGTTGTCAAATTTCTGCACCACCCAATAATCTGCACCTACCGGAAGAACTGCCTGCAGCTGTATGTACTCCTTCTTTTCTACGTCAAATGCCACTTTCTTAATGCGGGTCGGTGTTGGAATATCCATCACGCTATGCTTTTCGATAAACTCATCCAGTTTTCTTTCTGCAAACCCTTCCTCAATAGTCTCTGGATCAACAGCTACATCTCCGTGTTCCAAGATTCCGTACTTATTGGAAATCTCCATCCATGTACCTTCCAAATGCAACACAAAGCCATTTTTCTCTAACCTCATTGTAATTCCTCCTGTTCTTCGCTAAGTCTTTCTCTCTCTTTCTTCTCTTCTATTGCCACATAGTCTGTGATATGAAAACCATTTATTATATTTACCGCCTGCAGCTCCGTGAGATTGCACCGGTTCTGTAACTCAACCCTCAGCTTTCTTCTGTCTCCTATATCCTGCAAACCATTTGCAGGCAGAAGCATCGCTCTCTTTCTGTACTCGTTCGCTATCTTTCGTGTCAGAGTTTCCACTAGCTCGCCCTCTCCACGTAATCTACGCAGTTCTGTGGAATCTTCTCGTCCTTGCAGAATCCTTTCCAGCATTCCTGCAGTTCCTTCAAGTTCTGAGCGTCGAACTGTGTCTCGTCTCCGTCATTAAAGCCGATATTGTAAACGCCACCACCCGGTGTAACAACTCCTGCTGCTGTTTTGTCTAATGTCATTTCTGCCCTGCTCCTTTCTTTAATGCGCAGAGCGTGCACGCCGCTCCATCTAACTTACTTTTTTCAATTACTCCGGCATCCTCTGGTCTCTTCCAACAGGGATCGCCGCATACCGGACAATTGACTTTCTCCCATCCAGTTTTTCCTTCCGGACAGTTTTCTAATCGTGGCATACACAACCAGCCGCCACGATCTGCAGCCTTTCTTGGTTCTAACTTCATGTTCACTCTACCGCCTCCATTTCTTCCAACTCTCTGACAACTCTCTCTACTGCATATTTTCCATTATTGTTGAGCTGTCTCTGCCATGCACCTACCGACGGCGCCCATCTGAACCCATTGCTTTTTAAAATATCTCTTACCTCCGGTTCCGGCTTTCCTTCAAAGAACAGCTGGATTCTCATAGCCTCCACGTTCTCCTTGACCTTAAAAAACTTATTCTCGCTCTCCTGTGTTCCCTGGGACTTTGTTTTCTGCAGGCTCTTAATTCTTCCTTCCAATCTTCTGATGTTGGCGTTGTTGTTCGTCAGTATATAGTCCGGAAAACCGATTCTTCCGCAGAAGTCCGGTTCTCTCAGCTGGGCGATCTGCTCGTCCGTATATCCCATGTCGTGCAGCATTGCATCGCCCTTTTCTTTGTCCTTCATGCGGATTGCTTTGTTGGCCTGCTTCATTCTCTCCTGGTCCTCTCTCAATCCGTCAACCTTATCCTGTAGCTTCTCGATTGCGTTCTCATCATCAGACTTGATAACGTCCTTGCCATAAAAAATTGCCTCAATCTTTCCAAGGATTGCCTCAACCTCTTTATAGTCCTCATGGTTCTTATCCCATGCCGCTACCTGCTTTTCCTTCTTTTTGACCGGGAAGTTTCCTGCTCCGGAAATCATTACCGACGGACACATCATGCCGATCTGAATATCCTTGTTGATGTTCTGAGCCAGTCGTCTCGAATATCTCTCGCAGAGCTTCGACACTCTTTCCTCTTCGGTTGGTCTTGCCTCGATTACCTTCTCTGCCAGCTCGTATGCCTTATCGACCTGTGCCTTGTAACCAGCAGTCTTGCTCCCGGTCTTATACTCGCTGAATGACATCATATCGTTTGCCGTCTTTGCTCCGGCCTCATTGATGCTGAAATACACTCTTTCCATTACGCCACCTCCAAATACTCACCGATTTTCTCAATGTCCAGCTTTACTACCGGATATGTGCAGTAACCGCTTCTTACCATTCTGCCGGTAGCCTGCCCGAAACCGTGTTGCTTGATAAACTCCATCGCCCAAGGGCAATTATTCGTGTCGATCACTGTCTCGTCCTCTGCAAGTCCGCTTCCTGCGATGCATACCGTGATTCTTGCAATAGGTCCGTCCTCGTTGTTCCAAATCTCGATTGCCCTGCTGTTATCTGCCTGGTATCTTGCTACCTGCAGGAAGCAATCCTTATACACTGCCCATTCTGTCTTAACCTCTAATAATGCCATAGCCTTACGCCTCCTTCTTTGATTCTCTAATCTGCTTTGTCTTGATCGCACCGTCAACAATGCTCTGCAACTCTCTTGCTGTCAGCCCTGCGTAGTTATTCATATCAACCTCTTCCTGGCTGATCCCGGCTTTTTCCAGCTGTCTCTGAAAATAACCCATATTGCCGTCGTAGTCGTACACCTGCTCACCTCCTATGCTGCTCCTAAAATTCTCTCTACGTCTGATCTTCTCTGACGCATCATCAACATTGCCGTCACTTTGTCAATCTGACCGGAAGTGAGGTTTACGATGAAATCTGCCACCTGGTTGTGCATCTTATACACTTCCTGGTACAATCTGTCTGCCTCAGCTTCATAGCTGTTTGACTTCTCCATATCAAAGTGTTCTTCCTGCATCCAATACTCTGACTGGTTCTCTACCTCTTCCATTTCAGCCTCTAAAACTTTTAATCTTTGTAATAAATCCTTCATGCCAGTTGCTCCTTTCTCGATACTGCGTATTTTGTTTCACGTGAAACTCTCACTTGCGAGCTGTTAGAGTAAAAAAATTTACCCTACGAACTCTACTCGATAATCTTCAACGTATGTACCATCCATATATCTTTTATCATAACTGTTTGGTATTTTTCTCACCTGCATTTTTCCGGTTTTAATACTTACATCTACTAATTCTGCTAAAATAGTGTGGTGCCAGCATCCATTTGGTGTGAGATAAAAACCGCTTCTATCGCGAACTCCTATCTGTATAATTGGATTGTGTTTCTCTTCCGGTATGCTCTTTAATATAGGTCTTATGCCCTTGACGAAATCCTGCTTGCTCAAATCGCTATCGTTATATAATTTTTCTATTGCTTCGTACTGTTCTGCTGTTACTGTTCTTCCTGCGAGTCTTTCAAATTCATGTTGCATCATAACCGCTACCTCCATGACTTTTATTTGTTGTTTGATTATGTATATATTATAACTCGCAAATGCGTGTTTGTCAATAGATTTACTTCACAATTAGCAAATATTTCTTATTTTTTTCTAACTATTACCTCGTATTCAAGAGCTTCAACCATTTTTTCAAAAGTATCAAATCGCATATTCGTAATTCCACGGTTGAGTGCCTGGCTAATGTTCTGTCTGACACATCCCATGCGTTCTGCAAGCTCTGTCTGGTTTACCTTTTCCTCTGCCATTACCTCTTTTACCAGATCTGCTGCACTTGTTCCCTTAAATTCCTTCTGGCTCATTTTCCTTTTCCTTTCCTATTTCTCGCTGTTACCCTCACTTTTGCAATCAGCACTCCTGTTCCTGTAAGTTCCGGATCCTCGAACCTCAGCTTGCTTCTGTTCATCTCCAGATTCTCCTTGTTATCTATCAATACCAGGTTTCCAATATCGCAATTATCCTTATCTCCGTCAAGAAAACTAACCATCTTTCCTTCCGGTACCGGTCCATTGTGTTCTTCCCATACTCGCCTATGGACAAACTCAAATCTTTCCCGCTGTGTTCCGGTTTCTTTTACCTTTTGTATCAGATAGCCGTCTGTGGTGTGTGTATATTCTCCTACTTCCATGTGGTTTGCAGGTACGTCACCTTTTTGAAACATTGTCGCCTTGCATTTTTCGTATTGCTCTTTACTCATTGGCTTTCCCTTATTTGCAGGTGTATGCCCCTTCTCAAATCTGCAATCGACTCCGCTTGTGATATTGTGATTTTTCTTGTATGCCCTGCACTGGCTGGCAGTAAACTCTATTCCGAAAAACTCAGACACCATCCTTGCTGTCTCGCCAGTCCTTCTTCCTGCGGCTATGCTACGGATGTATTCCTCCATTCCTTCCGGGTACTTCAAAGAAAATCCTTTTGGTGTTCCTATCGGGGTTCCGCTTTTTATATGGTACCGGTTCTTTGCTCCCTTGATAGATGCGCTTGTAAATACCATTCCATATTTTCCATCAAACCCCTGCTGATTGATTAGCTCCGTTACCTCTTTTGTGGTCCTGCCTGGTACGTTCTCACGCAGCCAATCCACTACTTCATCTGGCCATTTCCACATTTATCTCGTACCCCCCCCCCGCACTTCAAGCATCTCTGGTACGGTTTTCTGTCTCTCATACCCGTATTCGTCCATGTGCTTCATAGCCTTTAGCTGGAGGTCGCCGTTCTTGATAATCTGGTCGGCAATCTTTGTCATAGCCTCTGATCTCTGTATCTCCTTGTCAAGTTCTTCCTCGCTCAAATCTTCATCACTCAGCTTTTCCAACTGTGCAAACAAATGATTATTCAAATCTCCTAATGTATTCTTCATAGTAGCCTCCTTAATCGCATCCGTGGCAGGTTTCGCAACTATGTCTCTGCCAGTTTCCGTCCTCGTCCTTATACAAACATTCTGTCTCTCCCCAGCACGTTATGTAGGTATCGTATGCCTCGTTGCTGCAGGTGTCATAGTAACAACTCTCCGTTTCCTGTCCGTGATAGAAACGTTTATATCCTGTATTAGAACCCATATCTTCATCCGCCCACCAATGCTCAATTACTGCATCCGGGTACATCTCTGCTAATTTTGCAATAACAGGTTCCGGACTACTCCATGCCGTATCAAACTTAATCGTGTCCCCGTCGATCATTTCAGTATCGCAGGCATTCCATTTTGTTCCCCAGTTTTTGATGCGCCATTCGTACCATGTTGTCGCTCCGTAATTAACGTAATTGCTGATATATGTCTGCCCTTTCTGGTACATTTCATCCCGCTTACCCTCTGTTGCTTTGTAGGCTGTTTCCATCACTCTTTCAAAGATAGTTCTGAGCCATTCGTCCTGCTTTGAGAACATATTACTTATCAGTTTTCTTGCTGTTTCTAATTTTTCTTCGCCCAGGCAATTAACCGGTATGGTACATCTCTCTGTCAGATAGTACATAATGCACTGCTCTGTTGTGGATCCGCTCTCAATGTTCAGACTCTCCGGCATTCTTATCATCTTGTTAAAGTCAAAGTGTCTTTTTTCATCCTCTACGATAAACAGCGGAAGTTTTGCAATTCCTTCCATCTTCACAATATTTGCTACATAATTTGGCATAATCTTAGTCCTCCTTTAATTCTTCCCATGCTCCGCATAACACGGAAACCAATCTCTTCTTAAAAATAACCTTGCTGGTGTCGTAATGCTCTCTGAACCAACCTTTTCCTACATATTCCTCATATCTTGCCCGGCTTAATGCTTCTGTAATTACAGGACGCTGCACCTGGTCGTATTTCTGCTTTTCGGCATTCCAGACAAATGCTGCATACTCATACTCGCCGCATTTGTCAGCCTCCGTATATTCCTTCAATGTAATTCCGGAATCAGCCGCCCATTTCATTTCGTCCTCAAAGCTATGTTTCAGCTCAGCCAGCTTATCTTCGTCTACTTCCAAAACTGCAATAACTCTCATTCCTCTTCTCCGTCCTCCTGTTGATGCCAATGGTACCTGCAGTCTGGATTCTCGCAACGTCCATTCCACATTACACTTCCGCATTTCGGGCAGGTGGTCGCCTCGTATGGTCCTCCGCCTAACACTAAAGCACCTCCTTCAATTCAAAACTCTTAATCACCCTGCCGATCCGTCCTCTTATTCCCAGGTCTGCTATTTTTCTTTCAGCCTGTATTTCTTTATCAAACATCATTGCCTCGTTTATCTTCACGGTGTATCCGTTGTCCTGCTTAAAGTTGTACTTTCGGCCAACATATTTTTCCCGTCCGTCTCTCATTGTGATAATCACGAACTTCTCAATGCTCGCCTCTGTTCTCATGTATTCCATAATCCGCTCCTTTCTACAAATACGAACAGCCGTACCTCTTCCGGAAGGTCTCCCTGCCGCCCTTGTGAATAATCTGTTTTACTTCGCCTTCCTTTCGGTCCGCATCGATTATTCGTGCAAATTCGTCCGCCTTCTGCAGGGCGTATTCCTTTTCCCAGGCCAGCTGTCCGATAATCTTTGACATTCTCTCTGTCATAGGGTTTCCATGTATTCTCTTTAGGATTTCTCCCATATTGTGACAGTTATTACATACCGGCACTTTCAATCCATCCTTCTCACTCAGTTCTCTACCGGCGGTACCGAACACCAAATGATGCTCGGCTTCCGACGGTCTGCCGCAGATGAAACAGATTTCCGAATAGTCTGTCACTATTCCTTTGCTCACCACTTACACCTACTTTCTGTTTCCAACTCCAACGATTACCAAGAATGCAAACACCACTAATGCTGCCATAGTCTCGCCTCCTAACCAAAAACCACTTCTCCGAATAGTGCATACTGGATAATCGCGTCACACACGATTGCATCTGCATTGCAGGTGTCAAATCTGATCTTGCCATCCATCTGTTCCAAGCAGTTGCAACCGACCGGCGTAATCGCCCACAGCTCTACTCCTTTCTTGAACTTCTCTAAGTCCAGCTCGTAATATTCTGTCTCGTCCTTGTCGAATGGTTCCAGCAGATGCAATCTCAGCTTTCCGCCTCTTGCAATCTGCTCACTTCCATATTCCCCGAGATAATCACCTACAACTTTTGCCTCGTTGCACCAGTAAGTGATGCCGCCCTCCAACGCTCCGCACATAATGTCGTCAATATCTTCTTGGGTAAGTACGATTTCCAATGTTACACTCACCGTTACCTGTTTTTCTTTCTCTTTGCCGTTCATGACTCGCTCTCCTTCTTTTTCATCATTTTTTCTATTTCTTCGAGTTTTCCATCACTGAGAAACTTAAAATCCACGCCTGCGTCTGAAAACGCTGTAAAAATGCTATCCTGCACCGCCTTGACTGTCGCCCAGTCCGGCTCGTCGTCCTGTGTTCTGATGCCGAACTGAACCATGTACTCCTCGATCACGTGCCATAACTCATATTCCAGCTCGTCCATACATCCGAGTGCTGATACATCCACGACCGCTGGTGCTGTTATTTTCTTGCCGTCTGCCAGTTCCAAGTCTACCGTGTCAATTTCTTCTCCGAACTCACCGCCTTTCTCGTGGTGTGCCAGGATGTCACCTGTGAAGTCATATCCTCTGTCGATCATCGCCTCGCTGTTATCGTCGTACAGTCTGAAACATCCGGCCAGTTCGCCCTTCTCGTGCCTCTGCATGACTTCTTCCCAGGTCAGCTTTCGCATTCCCAACCAGGTGTAACTCATTATTCATCGCCTCCTTCATAATCTGCTCCGCAGTACGGACACTCATTCGTGCTTGACTGTACTCTGATTGCCGAATCCTTCAATACCTCTACCATGTCGCACCTCCAAAAGTGAGGAGCCGCTTATGCGGCCACCTCGATTGTACCTGTTTCTCTGTTGTATCTATAAACCGAATATCCTAATATTTCCTGTTCTGAAACTTCTGTATTGTTCACTTCTCTAACCATCTGTTTCAAATCTGCGGCATCCATAGATGACGCTGGTACTGCAAGCACCTCATGTATACTTGACGGCATAATCAGCAGATCGTCATTCAGTTTGTCAGACAACTGCTCTAACTGCTCGTTGTATAGGATAATGCTTGCTCCGTTCATCTTTCTCTTGTTTGAAAGAACGAACATCCCTGGACCGCCTTCGCACATTTCTTCTGCTGTGCTTTCATCAATATGCATCATTTCCGCCATTACCTCGTACATGCTCTGCACTGTGAATCCGACCTTGCTGGTGTTTATCATTGCCGCCTCATCTAGTTCTTCTACGCTGATCTGCGCTTTCAATCTCTGCTCCGTACTCAGGATATAACTTGCGGTACCGGTCTCGTCTTCGGATACAACTACTCTGTAAAGTGCCGCCAGGTCTACAATTCGTCTTGCTGGTACTGTTTCCAGTCTCTCGGCATTTCTTTCAGCATTCACCAACTGATACTCTACATGCTGCAGAATGAAGTCTCTTCCCGAAATATCTTTGATGTCTACGTCTGTTACCGGCTTCCTGCCCTTGTTCTCTTCGTACACTTTCAATACGTGCTTTGCTGCTTCCTGGACTGTAATCTTGTCCTCTTCGAGTAGTTCCAATTCTCTCTGAATGTAGATTGTCGGTACAACGTTCTCGTCCGTCTTTCTGATATTAACTGCATCCAGCTTCACTCCGTTATTCTTCTTAACTACTACTGCCTTTACCTCATAATCTTCGCCTGCGATGTCCTTTACTGCTTCTACTAATCTTTCAACCATTGCTTTCTTCATTTCTTTGTCCTCCTAAATTCTTAAATGTAATAGCAACTAAAATTCCAGTGATTACCGAACTCATAGTACAGACCGTATCTCTCGAATATCTTGTCAAATTCTCTTCTGACCGAAGGAAGGATGCCGTAGTATAGCATCTCACATACCGGTCCTTCAAAACTCATGCTGAGGATATGTTCTGGGTTCACATACTCAAAGTATGTTCTCGGGTCCTGGTTCCCTTCCTCAAACAGATGCTCTCTGTCGTTGTAGTAATACTTCCCAGTCTCCGGATCACGTGATGTAAACTTCTTTCCGTTGAAATAGATGTCTACATCCTGCCATAACCCATGCTCCAACAGGAACTCTCTGATTTCCTTTGCCAGTTCCTCGATTCTTTCCTGTGTCAGCTTCTCTACTGTGCTCACGCAATCGCCTCCTTTCTAACTCTCTTCTTAACCAGTCGTGCTGGGTACTGCGGCTGGTTCTCTCTGTATTCTTTCAGTCTCTCCCTTGCCTCTTTCTTTGTATATTCGGTCAAGGTGTACTCCCAGCCGAACCCGTAATTTAACTGCAGCTCCCATGTATCGATTGTCTTTCTCTCGTATGCCATCCTACGCAACCTCCTCTTTCTTCGGTTTTCTTCCGCGTCTCTTCGGCATCTCTGCCGGTTTTTCTTCCTTGACCTCTGTTGCATGTTTCTCAGCCACCGGCTCCTCGCTCTTCTCTTCGACCACCGGCTCTTCCTTGACTACCGGCTCTGCAGGAAGCATAACGTCCAGCTTATATCTCTTTGTGATGCTCTGAATCATCGTCGTTACCTCTACGCTTACTTCCTGGATTTCTTCCTCGGTAAGTCCTTCTGTCAAACTCTCTGTCTCGGTCCAATATCCTGCATTATCCAGGAAATGATTTAATACCTTCTTTGCTCTATCGTGTTTTACGTCCCACTTCATATCTTTTACCTCTCTTCCTTTTCTCCGGCGATCAGTGCCAGTACCACTACTCCATTTATCAAGATTGCTACCAAATTCTTCGCTCTCATACCGTCGTATATGCCGACCATAAAGTTGATAAACAATACCGACTGTAGGAACTGTCTCAATTTCTTCATTGCCAAATCAGCCTCCTTTATGATAGACTTAACAGTTGAGAGGCGGTGTTGCTGCCTCCCGACCGTTAAGGGAACTACTTAATCAATCAAACCTAACCATTTCAGAATTGCCGTAATCACTGACACAATCATGATTACTATGGTGGAGATTATGCTGGCCTGCTTTTCTCTCTTCTGTAATTTAAGGTTTTCGATTTCAAGTAGTTCCTTTTCCTTTGTGGAAAAGTCTTTCTTCTTACCTTTCTTACCCAACTGGTAATTCCTCCTTCCTTCGGATTTAATCAAATTGTTTTGTTTGATTATGTATATATTATAACTCGCAAATGCGTGTTTGTCAATAGTTTTACTTCGCAAATATCAAATAATTACATTTATTTTCTCGCAACTTCAAATCATATTTTACTGTCGGCTTATTTACGGTGTTCTATCAGTCATTATCTTATTGACCTAACCATTAACCCAGCAAACCGCATAAAACCGCACTCTTTTGTAAGATTTCTTACATAATTTCTTGTAGATTTCTTTACCAGAGAATAGAGATTAGAGAATAGATATTAGATATAAATAAATAATGGTCAAACTGGAGCATGACCGTATAACTCGCTATTGCGTATTCTATCCACAAATGCGTGTGGATAATGTGTATAAGTAGGGATATGATAGCTGAACAGCTACCCTAAGAAACATATAGGTCTGAAACCTCGTACACGCTTCAATACCGTATTATTGCTTTTAGGCATAGGATAGGTACTAAAAACGTCTATCGCTTGCCAGGCACATTTCGTCAAAACGCCCGGTTAAATTTTGGTTATTTTGTATATTGATTTTACCTGCTGATTTGTTCCGCATTTTTGCAATAAAAAAGAGGCTCCAGCCTTTACGACCAGAGCCATCTCCTTATTCCTCGGAATTGATAAATTCTTTGCAGTCCAGTTTCCGGTATGCCTTTTCAAAGGTTTCCTTCGGACTCCAAGAAACATATCCATCCGGATATTTTACCCGGTACCCAGGTTAGCCGTTTTTCTCTTCCGGCTCAGCCTTTACAATTTTTACACCGATGTAATTTTCCATTATGCCATCCTCCTGTATTACTTGCAAAGTCTGTTTACTGCAGCCTGTACCTGTGAGTAACTATACCCTGCAGCCTCTAATCTCTTCTTTCGCTCACCTCCGTTACCCCATTTTCCCTGGATAACTTCCTTTGCAGTTTCTTCGACGGACTTCTTAGAACTTGCCTGCGTCTGTGCTGCCTGTGAACTTGCAACAGTTCCTTTGACTGTGCAATATGAAGGATTTTCTAACCAAATCCAGCCAACTCCGGATTTTAATTTACCCCAGCCGTTTTTGACCTCTGTTATTGTGAAAGTACCTTTTCCTGTCTGGCCTTTTACTGTTCCACTCATGGACGGTTGAGAACGATAGTTGAGGTCTGATACAAGCACTTTCACCGAAAATGGAGTAGTCGGAAAACTTGTTGTGGAATTGCTGACATTTGAGCTTGCCTGTCCGGTACCAGAAATTCCTAATCTCTTATTTACCTCCGAAGCGATCTGTCCGTGTCTGCTGTATAAGTATTCTCCCGGACACGACTTATTTGCAAACCATCTATGGACTGTCATATTCTGCTTGTTTACCTGTCCGATAAGGTTCTTGTCCCCCTCCCACTTCAATTCCTTAATGTTATTTCTTTTGCAAATATCAGTAATTAAGTTAATAAGCGACGCATACACTTTGCTGTTTACCGCATACGGCTCTGTCTTGTCACTTGCACATTCGATAGTTACCGCTCTGTTGTCATTGCTTGAAGAGGACGTACACCACGAACGATCTCCTTCATCGACGATAAGACCAATTCTGCCATCTGTACCAATCACATAGTTACATGAACATTTTGCGTTAGGATTGCTGAACCAACTACCTGCATCTTCTACCGATACCTGTCCTACATAACAGTGAATCGTAATTGTGTCGATTGCATGATTTCTCGGACTGTTTTTGTGTGGCGAGATTTTTTTATAACTTACTAATGAACTGTTACTCATTTTCTTTTCCTCCTTGTCATACTTTGTGAGATTGTATTTCTTAATAACCGCCATAAGGTTATCTACATAATCAAGTGACGTAGCGTAGCCGTCTGCCTTGATGTTGCGAAGATATATTTCCGGATCTGTTACACCTTTTAGGTTGGAATAATTAGCAATGTTAATAAAATCAAAATAGCCAATTACTCCATTTTCCATATTGTTGAACTTGCACCACTGCATAGTGGAACTTGTGTAACTTCCGTCTTTGTTCTGCTCGCTGCCTACTTTGGTATAGATACCGCTGCAGGTCTTGCACCTCCCGCTTCGGTATTTCAGCCCGAAATAATTGTGTGCATTCACTGCAAGCTCAGAAGTACCGCTCGCACTCTCCAAAATTGCCTGCGCAATAATCGGAGAATAGACAGCGATTTTGTAGGAGCTGGCATATTTCATAACATACTTCGCTATCTGCTCAATAAAGTTACTCATACCGATTCCTCCTTACTGTCCGGATTCCGGTACCTCAATTCCAGTCTTAACCGCTTCAATCGAGATGCCGGCATTTTCCGCAATTTTCATTTCCTTAACCGCAGCTTCAATCAAGACATCCAACTGCTCATCGGAGAGTGCAATATTCTTTGCGGTAAGAATCTCTCTCAAAAACTCTGTTACGATTGCCTTTTTATCCTCACCGTTTTCAGTCCAGTGGACCTGCTGTGCCATTTCCACCGCACACTTAGTCCACTTTTCAATCTGTGCCAGCTTGTCCGCACCGATTTTCTCCTTGATCCACGGTACCAGGTATCTTGCAACCACAAGAGCTGCCACCATTACAACCAACTTGATAACTTCAAAAATGATTTCATTCATTGCCTAATTCCTCGCTTTCGTTTTGTCTTTCTGATTTCTCAGCATCTTTTTCTTCCTGCTCCCACTTATGTTCCCTGTGTCTGTCCTTGTTGGTTCTGATCCATCCACAGATTCCGCACTCGCCTATTGTGGCTGTAATAACCGCACAAGCATATGTTTCCGGAATGCTTGCGTACTCACGGTAGATTGCAAGCATCTGCCAGTTAAACCATACAAAAAAGGCACCGACCAGAATCAATATCAGATTCAGCGTGCCTATTTTTCCAACAATTTCTTTCAATTTCCTTAGTGGGTGGAAACCTTTCTTTTTCCAATTTCCCATGTTACACCTGCTTTCTTATACCAGGAATGAATTTTCCCGTCTGCATTTTTCAAATGTTCGCCTCGTGTTCTCGATAGCCGATACCGCTTTGCTGTTCTTGTAGTTCGGATGGCTGCTGCAATATCGCTCGTAGTTGTCAATATCCTCCATGATCTGATTGAAGTGTTCCTCGGTATGCTTTACTTTGTGTCGGATTTCATCATCAAATCTGAGAATACGATACCTGCAGTTTGTGGCTTCGCTTTCGTTCAGCTTATCCATAACCTCGGTATTCAGCGCTTTTCCGATTATCTTTGCAATTTTGGACCACGGATTTATCTTGATTGGTGTCAACTGGATAATTGTCATCAGGATCAACAATACACCGCCGCCTCTTGTGATAATCTCATTCAGACTCATGCTACCTCCTTTGCACAACAGAGGATGCTATGCTTCGGAACTCTGCCGGTACACAATTCACATCCAGGTTGTATTCTTCCAGATGCAGACGTTTGGCCGCCCTTTCCAATCTACTGTAATCGTAGATTTCTTTGTAAGCTATCCTATTCTGCATCTGCACTTTCCTCGCTTTCTCCGATTGTTGCAAGTTCAGCCTCTAACTCATTGATTTTATCTCTGAGTGACTGTCTTTCCTGCTTTGTTTCCTCGTAGTCCTTCTCTGTAATCTGTCCCTCGGCATACTTCAAAGCCTTGTAATCGGTACTTGCGAGAATCTGCTTCAAGCCTGTGATTTCAGACTCGATTTCCATTCTCTTTTCGTTCATCCTGCACACCTCCTTCCTTCCAGTAATCTATGAATAACGAATCAAACAACTTGTCCATTGAATGAACCGTTTTTCTGGCATTTCTTTTCTTCATGCTGCCTTTCCATGAGGGTAAAGCAGATAAATCCTTTGCGGATGTCTTTGTGATATACTAAATTCCTATGAATGGCTGAAACATTTGTCAGCCGTCTCAACATAAACCTCTGGACGCTTGCTTTATATTTAACTCGTTTTGCTGCTTCTTTGGCGGCCCTCGACAAAGCGTTCCTGCTGATAACCTGGTAATAATCTCCATGCTCTTCTAAAACCTTCTTCCGCTTAAAGTCACGCTTGGCTTTCCTGCGTTTATATCTTGCCTCGTGTCTTTCTTCACTCGTCATAACTTCGTCCACTGCTTTCAGTTGCAAAAATGGTACCCGGTACGGTGGCCCTGTATAAGCAGCCTTTCTGGTAGAACTAACCGCATAGGACAACGGGCATGAAATACAGGCTCTCTACCAATCCTGTGCCATGCAAGCAGCGTCCGCCTGGTTACATCCGGATACGTAGTCCCGGATTGCCGTTGCGTAATCTACTGCCGGTTTCCCATTGAAATATCTCCATTTCTTCGGAACGTATTTCTCATTCATCACATAAATTGTGACCTTGTTCTACCGCCATGTATTCTCCCTTTCAAAGAATATGGGGACCACAAGGGTCCCCGATTTATTGGGTTTTGTGATTGGCTGCTTACGCAGTAATACGGAAGCAGACCGGCACGTAGAGCGAGTTGTTCACGTTGTTGCTGTCGGAGTTCCCTAAGATGCCCACATACACCGCGTAAATAGAGGAGCCGCCACCGGCTGACGCAAGCCACCAGACAGTACGACCGCCCCCAGGGCCGGCGCCCTTGATACGGTTGAAAAAGCTATTAGCAAAAATAGGGTACTGCATAGCCTGTCCTGCGGACCATCCATGAGTTCCCCATACAACAGAGCCAAATACCTCATACTCTGTAGGCACCCAAAGAGGTCCCATATCCTGCCATCCCCAAGTTGTTGAATCCGTCAATACTCCGGATGCCGAATATCTCTGTTCAAGCAACATTCTCTTATGAGCAATCTGCTTCTTAACCTTATCCGGAAGATAACCATACAGTGTTTCTGTCAGATACTTATACAAATTGCTTGCCATATACGGATATGGAGATTCTGCGTTACCGTTGTTATTGTTCTCCAAATTCCACTTAACTGTCTCGCTAAAGCAGTCCTTGCTGATGAAATCGATATGATGTCCTAACTGCTGATCTGTTGTCTTGTAGTAGCAGTCAATTCCGGCCACCTGCATATTAACTGTCTCATTGTTCATCGTTACAGGGATATAATCACCGATATAAATTCCGGTATAGTTGCCTGCTTTGATTCTTGCTCTGATCCACGCCCATTCATCGTCGTAGTTCTTAATCTCTTCCGCAAATACGGTTGCCAGGTTTCTGCCCTTGTAGATTTTGTTCTCTGCGTCTGAGTTATACACAATCAACGAATGGTTTACCAATGTATTCTGCAAGAGCTGCTTTGTTGGCACGTTCAGATTGTCAGCGTGTGCCGGATCCGTTGTCTCCGGAATCTGAATTGTACTGGCAAAGTTCGGACTTTTGTTTGTGTAATCCTTCATAGTGTCTCCTTTCTGCTAAACCAGCTTAGAAAATATCATCAAGTACATATGTCTGCTCTACATCGTCGTCTTTGCCTTTTTTGGTAAAGGTCTTGATACAGACAATATCGCCGGCCGCATCATATAGACCGATTTCGCTGATTTCTTCTCCGGCAAGTTCAGATTCCGACAGGGTACATTCATACCTGCAGGTTGTGTCAGACGGAAAAGTATATCCATCAATGACCTTGCGGAAAAGCTCATTGCTGAGTTTAGACTGATTTTCAGACGGCGGAATAACTGTGCCGCCCGCATCGACTCCGCCGTTACCAAATGCCATCCCTACGATTTTAGGAAGTGCAATAGCTCCGGCTCTTGCCTTAACCAGCTTTTCTCTGGCTTTCTTTGTGATTACCACATTTTTATTCTTCTCTGCGCTCATTCAACTGTCTCCTTTCTATAAATTGAATTAAGGTTTCTCGAACCATTAAGCGTCAGCTCTCCGTCGAAAAACCAGTAATCCCTTGTCTTGGTTACAACCGCTGTTTCAAGCTGTTCCTGCTCTGAATTATCCAGGCTTAACAATGTGCTGATTGCGGCTTTCATTCTTCCCCTGCTATTGTTTAGAATGTTCTGCCCGTTCAGCAGAACTTCTCCATCAAGGTACAGGGTTCTCCAGAAGTCAACAAAAAGCAGGCTTTTAACACCTGCTTCTGCTGCTGTTTCTGTCTGCAAATTGTAATTCATGGCTACGGATGCCCTTACCTGCTCGTCGATTTCTGCACCGTGCAGATAATTTTTCATTGCAATCTGCAGGTCGTAATTTCTGTATTCCCACAACCTCTGTGAGCCATCTAATAGCCATGTTCCATCATACATCCGGATATTCCAAAAGCTGATAGCAAATCGGTTTGATACCTTGCTTACGTCAGACGATTCTTCGGTGTATGCTTTTGTCTTGAACAGTTCTCTTACCAGTTCAACCGCCATCTGGTTAGGAATATCTCCCATTAGGTACTTGAATCCAAGCACGAGATTGTATCTCCTGTGTGCGTCCAAATTTATACTTCCGTCCAGGTTCCACTCTCCATTGAACACATAACAATCCCAAAACAATAGCTGCGCCTTGAATATGACTTTTCTTAAAATCATCTTTTCAAGGTTGCTGCTGTCTACCACTATTTCCGTCCTGTCGTTGACCGTATAAGTGGTGTGCGACTGCTTTAGCTTATCCAATGCCTCGTGTGCTTTTTTAGAGTCCAGCGTTCCTTCGCCCATAAAATAGGCTTTGAAAACATTCGGGTGTAGAGCTACAAAACCATAATCTCCCGGATCGTTTATATCTGCGATTCTGACATCAAATCCGGTAATATCTTTCAGCGTTTTCTCCATCCTGTACGGAGTTATTGGTGCTCTGTTATCCCTTTTCTGATAAACCAGCCTGCGCCTTTCCTCGTATGACAGATTTTTTCTAACCGGCAGTCCCCACTTGATTTCGTGGTACATCAGTCCCCATGTGGCTGTTTCTGGGAAAAACTGATACGGCAACTCTTCCGCTATTTTGAGTGCCGCATCATATTCCAAACCCATGACCTGGTACAGCCATTTTCCTACATAGGATTTATCATAAAATCCCTCCGTAACATAGCTGAGCATTTTTTTAGCACTCTCGCTGGTTGGGAAGTTTTCTATATCGAATTTCTCCATAACCCCGCCTCCTAACTAAAATCAAGAGTGCCTGTTTCCGGGTACTCTTCTTTGCTCAATCTGATGTTCTTCATCTCTCCGTTCATCAAGAACGTATCGAAATCTTCAACTCCGGCAATTCCGCTGTTATCTGATCCCTCTATTCCTGTAATGAGTGGTCTGACATCGTTGTACCTCAGTACATTCTCTGTCTTTGCCTTTGCATATACTGCCTTTATTGCCTCTGCAAAATCATTCTTGATCTTCTGTATATCCGTTGTTTCATCATATACCAAACCGGTTATTGTGAAATTAACCTTTACCGTTGTTGCTGGGCCACATATCAGTTTTGCACAGGCTGTAGGTAATAACCTTTTGCTTCTGTCATTCTCTGATACAATGTAATTATATACATCCTGTACCAGCTTTTCGTTGGCTGGTTGTCCGTTTCCGTCAATCAGCACCAGTTTTACTGTTCCTGGTCCTTCTGCCGCAGAAACCACAATACAATCTCCGGCTCCTGCCTGCTTCGCCCATCTGACATAATCAGCGTCATTTCCAAGATAGGTCATGCTATTGTCATACTCTGCAGCAATTCTGTCCCAGTAATCATCGTTACTTTCTCTTTCGGTTCCTCCGGTTATGCGTTCCGGATTGTTTATTTCCGTTACTGCCTTATTCGGTTTTGCCATCAAAGTGATTGTATTTGCACCTACATTTGATTCTGTTCCGCTTTCAACAGCTTCTACATCGATTATGACGTAACCATCTTCTCCTATAACCGCATCTTCCAGAGAACTATACTCAATTGATGGTCCTGTGTCCGTTGCCGGAGTGCAAAAAATGGTACCGGTTGCTATCTCTGTACCTACAGTACCACTTACTTTTACATTTCCGTATGCTTTTTCCGGCTGGTGCCTCTCGATATGCACCTGCTGTCCGTGGAGGTCCAGCCATTCATCCCACGCGTACTGAGGAAAAGCAATCATCAATGCCCTTACAAGGTGGTAGTTGATAAACTCGTCCTTTTCCTCTGCCGCTGGCATTGTGAAATCGTATGGAAAACCTCCCGGCATATCGTCTATATCCGAAGGAAGATTGTTCATCATTCTTTCGTGAATTTCCTCTGCAGAATTATTCTCCATAAAGTCCGGTTTAATAAATTCCGGTTGTGCCATCCTTACCACCTCCTTAAATTGTGATTGTGATTATTTCATCCCAGCCGGTCCCTTTAACTTTGAACTGGCAGGTCATGTTGTCGCCATCCAATGAAAAAGAAAAATCCCGGACATATTCCGTCCTGGGATTTACCATGAGTGCGTCTGTAATTGTCCTCTGCACCATAGACTCAACTGTTTTTTCATCGTCGTTGTCTAAGGCACGTTCCATTTCTGTGCCGATTACATCCGGATATGCGAGGCACTGATACCTCTCGGTCTGTGCAATTTTGAAACACCATATTGCAAATGCTTCTCTGCCATCACACTCTACCATGCGGTTTGAACCGTCTCTTACAAAATCTCCTAATTCCGGATCCCATCGGACACTCCGTTTATACTGCGTGTCATAATCAGCGTTCTCGGAAATAAAATCCGGTACCTCTACCACCGGGAATAGTGGTTCTGACATCTTTCTCGCCTCCTTTATGAACTCGTAATTACATCAATAACAACAGCTTCATTCTGAACCCAAGCCACAAGCACTCTGTCCCCGGCTTGTACCATCGGAGGTTTTACCGTGTGTTTATGGCTGCCCGTGTTGTGTGTCGATGTTTGGTTTTCGTGTCCTGCGTGGCCACCTTCTGATATTGTGAAACTAAGTCCTCCTACGTGTCTGCACACAGAATAATCTCCTTTTGGAATTGGTACCGGGAATGTATTTGTCACAAGACTTCCGTTACCCTGTATTTCTCCAAAATCGAGAACCAGCGGAGAGTTTCTTTCTTTTTTCATTCTCTGGCTAAGGACTGTTGCCAGCTTGCTTGTGCCTGGATGTCCGTCAAATCCTTCCACCTATACCACCTCCTTAATCAAATGTTCCGTCGTCAACCCATCCATAGACATTACTTACGTTATCCGTATGGATAAGCTGCCACGGATGTGCTTTTCCGGAACCATTCTTAATCGTAATTTTCGCTTTTCCTGCTCTGGCATTATAGCCTTTTGAACCTGGGTAACTGCTCACATAATGAGTGCCTCCGTGGAAATTTACAATATCTCCGACATTGTAATCTTTCTTTTTGGACTCTGTACTTCCACTCTTTTCCTCTTCCGGTTCTGCAAGTTCCAGCTCCATTGTCATGCTGAAAACATCCGCATTGTGCTGGATGCTCTTCACGTAGTAGTAATCCGATATTGAACTGCTCATGATGTAAACCAAGTCGCCTTTTCTGACAAAAGGAACATCCGGACTCTGTACTGTCATTTCTTTTTCGATTTTTCCCTCGTCGTCCAAAATTTCCTGTGCTGCAGATTTTGCGTCACTCAAAGTTTCATCTTTTCCTCTTGTGTAAATCCTCTGTCGGATTCCATATTTTGTCTTTCCGTTCAATGTCGCATCTACACTTCTTTTTCCATCATCGTCTGCCTGTCCTACCACTTTAACCCTTGTGATAAGGTTTTCCGTGCTTATGGACTGGCTAAATGACTGCGAATTGTCAACTCTGAATACATACACAGTCTTGTTTCTGCCTCTTGGGATAACGCTCGTATATCCTTTCGATGCCCTTATGATACATTTTTCTTCGCCTTTTTTTACTGCATCATCCAGAAGCTCCAGAGCAATGTCTGACAGGTACTTATTGTTGCATACTGTCTTTCCGTGGGACGCATTTGGTCCCTTGTATTCGCCCTGTGGTATCTCCCAGTCATCAAAAATTCCTTGCAAAGCTGACTTTGTTCCTGTTCCGGACGGAAAATATCTGTTGTCCTGGCTTTTCTGCAGCCTATACAGTTCATCGTAACAGGTACATTTCAAACTGTTTCCGCTGTTCTTTTCAATCGGATTCCATTTTTCAACATACCCTCTGGCAACTTCCTCGTCGAGTGAGCCGCCATCCGATGCAAAAATACCTACCAAACACCCAGGTTTAATGATGCTTGACAGGTATCCTTTGGAAGTCTTGTCGTTTTTCGCCGTGAATGAGGAACGAACCGAAATCTCGTTTTCGTTCTCTTCCCAACCTAAATTTTGCACAAAATCTTTGATATTGTACTGGTTTCCCTTTTCATCCATCACGACTACTCGGTATCTGATTTTTGCTAAATCAATCATGGCAACCTCCTATCCCGGTATCGTAAGAACCGTTCCTGGCCATATCCAGTGTCCGTGATCTGAACTGCTTTTTCCGTGAGACTTTGCTGCTGCCTCTATTGTACTCGCATTTGCGTCATATATAGAGGTCCATTTTGTCCCACTTCCCAGCTTCTTTGTGGCTATTCCCCAAAGCGTATCTCCGCTTACCACTGTATAAGAACCTCCGCTTAAAGAACTGCTGCTGTCATTTCTTGGTTTCGTCTTTCTAACGAACGATGCAATTTTCAGCTCATTTGTCGTGTAGATTTTCAGCGGCTTTTTCTGTACGAAGGTTATTGAATATTCAATATTTCCATACGCACCTGTAGGTCTTGGTTGGAATGAAGAAATCGTAACATCCACATTAATCCATGTTCCTGTCACGATCAAATTAAGCACTGTTTCATTCTGCATAAAGTTATACAGAATCTTTACACATTCATCCGGTTCCTGCCAGGAATTTTTCTTTACAATCGGCTCAAATCTCTTCGATTTTCCAAAAAATACACCATCCCAGCTAAACTCTGCCACATCAGTCCCCTTAGGTACCTTTACGGTACCCTGGGAAATGATGTCGAAACTCTGATACTTTGCTCCGTATTTGCCTTGTATCTTTTCGGGTAATGCCGGAAACGTAAACTTTGAACCGTTCCCGACAGGAATTAGCTTTATATCCATAGCCTACGCCTCCTTTAATGGCATATTAGAAAATACCTCTTCAAGCTTTCCGGCAATTTCACCGCCTAACTCGTCAGCCATTTCCTTCATGTGCCGTCTGATTACTTGCATAATATCCTCTTCGCTCTGCTCTTTGCCTCCTTGAATAACAAATTCCGGTGCTACACTTACCTGCACCTGTACCGGTGTTACACCGCTTGCTGATTGCGTGCTTGCTGGAACAGTTTCATATACTGGTGTGGTTTCACCGCTATAATTACCCTCTGTGGTTTCGTTATAGCCTGTGGATGCGTTTCTATTTGCTTCTGTGAATAAATTATAATCACTTGCGGTATCACTCAATTTTGAGCCTTCTACATAACCGCCCGCTGCATGAGCAGATACACCTAATGCAATTCCAGCCTGCTTATACAAATCCAGTGCCCTTGCCCTTCTGCTCGGATTGGTAGGAATTACATACTCTCCATACCCTTCCTCTGCAAGCCATGACAATTCTGGGTTTCCTACATAGCCTCCGGCTGCATGACCGCTTGCCTTTGTGTTGTAAGTAGGCAGCGTAAGTAAGCTCGTCACGTTGTAATCCGGGGTTACATTTACTGTCGGACTTATCGAGAACGGACTTGACGTTGCGGCGTCAAGAGATAACTGCAAGCTACTTCTTAGCATAGGCGACGCATTTAACAGACTGGTTGAAGCTCCTGTATTCAACGATACACCAAACGCTGTACCGGCTGTCTGCCATTCAGTTACCAACTGAGAGTAATACTCATTGGATATTGGACCATATTGTGCCATAACAGGCGAGAAATCAAAATCTCCGGTCTGTTGTGTCATGTACTGTTCCATAAATGAACTGAGCGTTTCTTCGCTGTTGGCATTTTCCAAAGCATTATGTAATGCTTCTGAGTATGAAGTCTTAACTTGTTCAAAATACTCGCCGTAATAATCAGACATCGGTTTTGCCGCGTCCTCCGCGGATAATCCAAAAGATGGTCCTTCTGTCGGTCCTGTGATTGACTCCATTAACTCCGTCCAGTCGTTTGATGTCATGATATCCCAGTCGATAGCTGCCTTAATTTCTTCCGCAGTAGGTATCTGATCCTTGTAATTCTGGATGATTGTCTCCTTTGTTCCTTCCGGTACCGCAAGTGCCGTCTGGATCAGTTCGGATGCAATCGTTGTTTGCTCTGCCGGGTCAAGATTCAGCTTATCAAGTCCCATCCAGCTAATCACATCCGCCGTATTCCATGTTGAAACATCTGGATGTGAAAGCAACGCATTGTTTAATGCCTGTGTGAGCTTTTCCGTTGTAGAACCCTCTATATCCGGCATAATATTTGACAATTCGGAATCCCAAGCTGTCGCAATGCTTTCCAGATTGAAACTGCTTACTCTCACATTCAGTTCGTTAATCTGTGCGTAATATCCGTCTGTCGCCTCTTTTACCGCAGCATCGTATTCTTCCTGCGTAATAGCTCCGTCTGACAGTTGCAGGTTCAAGTTGGTAAGTGTCAGTGTCAAGGCGCTATCGTACTGTTCAGATGCCTCTGCTACGTTTGCCTGCAATTCTTCCTGCAGAGCATTAAAGCTGTCAGCATCCAAGGCCGCACCGTTGTACTTAATCTGCAATGCCTGCATCTGTGCATCCGTCTTCGCATTTGCCAGCTTTCCGGTAATTTCTGAAATCTGATTCTGGAGGCTTTCAAGTTCTGCCTCTTCATCAAGAGTAATGACGCTATCTTCAAGCGCAATATTCATCGAATCCGTAAGCTGGCTGCTAAGGTCCTCAATCTGTTGTTTCATATTGCCGTAGTAACTGTCGATTCCGGAAGTGTCGGCTTTATTTCCGGTCAAAAGTTTCAGAGCTACCGTTGCCTCGTAGTGATTATCCTCGATGAATGTCTGGGCGCTGTCTATGAAATTTTCAATGGCACTCTTGTAACCATCCTTATCTGTTTCAGATAGCTCCATTCCGAGTGTCACTTTCCAATTTTCTTTTTTCAAATTTCCTACTGCAGACTGCAGATTGTTCAGAGCTGACTCTGTTTCCGCTGTTGCCTGGGCGAAATTGCTTAATTCCTCTGTCATATCAGCAAAGGTTATCTCACTCGCCACCTTCTTGACTTCGGCCAGCGACAATGTAATATCTCCAAATGCGTTCTTCGCAACATTCGCACATTCCTCCTGAAACATCTGGGCGAACTGTTCTGCAGAAACCTCGGAATCATTCATTGCCTGCTGCAATGCCTGGTTCTTGAAAGTGACATCTTCAATCGACAATCCCGTAGCCTCAAATACTTTCTGAGCCTTTTCAGCCTCCTTCTGCATTTCTTCTACTTTTTCCTGGTATTCTTTTTTAGCCTTGTTTCCCTTTATCCATCCGGCAATTCCTCCGACACCTGCACCGACAAGCGCACCTACTGCCGTTCCGATACCCGGTATCACGGAACCAATGGCTGCACCAGCTGCGGCTCCTGCCACCCCTCCTCCGGCTTTCCATGCTGCTGATTCTCCGTAGGTTTTCGATTCGTCTGCATTATCGGATTTGATTGCCTTATACGCATCCAATGCGCTGCTTACGAGCGTTGCGCCTGCGGCTATGCCGCCGGCTCCTGCCGCCATTCCTGTCGCACTTAATGCCGCTGCACTCATTGATGCACCTCCGGCGAGATTTCCAGCTCCTAAGTCGATTGCAAACATTGCAGATTTTCCAAGAAGTCCGGAACCTGTTGCTGCAGAACCTAAAAACGAACCCATTAAAGAGGTTCCTGTTGTCGAATCTTTACCAAACAATCCTTTTCCGAGGTTTGCGGCACCTTTACCCATTCTTATAAACGGAGATGCTATTTTACTAAGCATAACAGCTGATAGCACAGAAGATAAATCTGCAGCTTGACCGCCCGGAAGTAACTTTCCGGCACTTGATAACAGGTTACTAAATCCCTGCCACAGTTTGTCTGATACCGCTTCAAAATCAAAACCCTCCGAAAAACCTTTTGCGAATGATGCTCCAATACTCACACCTTCGTCCAAAGTCTCTCCGAGGTCAATTCCCAACAAGGCCATGATACCAACTTTTAATCCGGTACCAATTCCTTCTCCAATATCCTGTGCAAATCCTGCGAATTTTGCTTTTCCTGTACTGCTCCACCATTCAGAAAATGGCTCTGCTATAAATTCATCCCATGCAATCTTGGCTTTTCCAAAGAAATCTGCGTCCTGCCACTCTTTCGTGTCTGCCATTTCATTGAATTTTCTCTGCATCCGGTCAACCTTCGTGTCGAACCAGTCCATCATTTCGTCTAATCCCTGCTCTACTTCCGGCATCTGAGCTGTCAGCCAGTCTGCAAGGCTTCTGACGTACGGAGATAACCTTTCACCGAATGAAATTTTCACTCCATCAACCGCACTCTGCAGCAATGTGATAGAACCCTGCAAGTTGTCAAGCATTGTTTCCGACATTTGTGCTGCGGCCCCGTCTGCATTATTGATTGCGTCTGCCAACTTGTTATAATCCTCTTCGGATGCGTTCAGAATTGCCAGCAAGCCTTTCTGTGCCTGTGTGCCTGCAATAGTATTTGCAAGCTGTGATTTCTGCTCGGCTGTCATGTTTGCGGTTGCGGCTCTTAATTCTTCCATTACGTCCGACAAATCTCTTGCGTTTCCTTCTGACGTAAAAAACTCAATCCCTAAATCAGACATTGCATCCGCAGCACCGTTGGTATTTGTGGAAAGCCTGGTAAAGATTGAGTTCAAAGCTGTACCTGCCATTGTAGCCTTGATACCTGTGTTCGCCATAAGACCAGTCATTAAAGCAACGTCCTCTATGGAGTAGCCAAGCGCACCCGCCATAGAGCCTGCATATTTGAAGGTTTCTCCCATTCCGGAAACCGTTGTATTCGCATTTGATGCCGCAGCCGCCAAAACATCTGAGAACCGTCCTGCATCTTCTGCTTTCATATTGAACGCAGTCAGCGCGTCTGTGACAATATCAGATGTAGTAGCCAAATCCTCTCCGGATGCCGCCGCAAGGCTAAGTATTCCCTCTATACCATTGAGCATATCTTCTGTTTTCCATCCGGCCATAGCCATATAATTGAATGCCTCAGCCGACTCTTTCGCTGTAAATTTGGTAGTTGCGCCCATCTCCTTTGCTTTATTCGTCAGCTTTGTTAGTTCTGAGCTTGTGGCTCCGCTTATGGCCTGCACTTGCGACATGGCAGCCTCAAAGTCCTTATAGGTTTCTATTGTATCTTTCAGACCTATACTGACTCCGAGGACTGCCCCTGCTTGAAAGATAGGATTTTTCAACAGGTTTATAATTCCCCTCACCGGCGAAGTAACGAGGTCGATAGCTCTCATTGTGATATTCCACGTTTTTCCGGCAAAGCCTCTGAGTCCTGTGCCGAGTGTTGACAATACCGGGGATATTTTATCTTTTGCCGCCAGCAGAATCTCATACTTTTCTTTCGCCCAGCTTGCGAGGCTTTTTTCTGTTTTTTGTGCCTGCTTGTCAAACTGGGTTACTGTACTGTTAGCTTTCTTCGCCGCACTGTTCGCACCGTCTGCTGCTTTTTCCATCTTTTCAAAATTCTTCGTGACATTTGAAAGCTCCGGGTCCGTATTGTCAATCGTCTCTATAGGTATCTCAATTCTGAGTGTTTCAGCCATTATCATCTCCTCCTTTCGTCCGTGATTCCAGGGTAATTCTCATTGATGCAAGCATAAATGCCTGCACGCCTCTCGGCTTTTCGTAAAATTCATCCGGGGTTATGCCTGTTGTCTGGAAAATGTGATGCAACAGGCAGGTCTTACCCCCGGCATTGATTAGTTTTTTGCTACTTCCTCTAAGTTGGCTTCGTAACCGCTGAGCTTGTCGATTGCTTCAAGAATCTTGTCTTTCTCACCGGCTTTCAGCGTATATTCAATAACATCCAAACCGTTCATAATCTGGAAGTCCTTGTTGTTGAGTGCAGTCCATACCTTGCGGTTATCCCACAATTTCTCTCTGTCCTCTTCGATGGTTGCCTGGTAAATGATTGCTGACTGGTACTTGATTCGGTCTGTATCTTCCGGCATCTTTATACCGAGCTGTTTATTACGCACATACTTGGTGTATTTCTTTTTGCACTTATCGTATTCCTCAGAACCTAAAGGTCTGATACTGAACGCAAACAGTAACTTGCCGTTTCTGACAATCTCGATTCGCTGTCTCTCGCTTTCATCTATGCCGAAATCTGCCGCCTCGATCAATCCCTGGATAAAATCCTCTTCATTCGCTCTTACCAGCTCCTTTGTTTCCTCCGGAGTTGTGCTAACCTCTCTTACTTCCTGTTCGGTGTACTTTGTTTCCTCTTTGCTCTCGCCGATTACTACACCTTTTTCAAAATTTTTTTCCATTTTGCTTTTCCTCCAATTCTGAATAATAAAAGGGAGGCATTTTCAGCCTCCCGCCATGTTAAAGTGATATTTTGTTAACCTCTGTCAACACTAAGTAATGACTGCAGTTTAGGCGGTCTGTTGACAAAGAAGTTCCAGTTACGCTTGATTACATCTCCGACTGCGACATTCTGGATGTCAACCTGTCCGGAAGGAATACAATCTCTGTAAACAACACGCTCCTCAGAATTGTTTCTTCCGAGAAGTGTTCCCTGGAAGTCCCATGTAGGCATAACCTGTGTTTCAAGTGCCGTCATGAGTTCCTGGATGAAACGATCATCTTCTACTACTACCTGGCTCATAGTGAGACTTACTGCAAATGTGTTTGCCGTCTCATGCTCCTGTGCATCTCCGAGTACGCTGTACTTCGCATTGTTCCAGTTCACATTGGATGTAAACTGTTCTACTGTCGCAAGCAGTACACCATCCTTATCGTAAAATGCACCATCTTTACCGGTTCTTGCGTGTCTGGAATCACCGGCTGCCTGTGGATTTCTCATATTCCGCTACCTCCTATTCTTCAATCGTGCTGAAACGGAACAGGAATGTCAGATAGATGTGTTCCATCGAATCCTTATCGATTACATCAATATCGAACCATGCGCTGTCTATGTCAGCTGTGTATGCGCTACTCTCAGTTACCTTGCAGGACACCAGCTTGCTCTCTTCTACCATCGAGTCGCCTACTCCCTGGATCTGGCTGATTACGGTTGCTCTGCCATTTGTGTCATTGTCAACCTTGCCGGCCAAATCATCGGTTGTGGTGTTGATACGTCTGATAAGTTCAAAACGTGTCTTAACCCTTCTGATTTTCTTCCAGCCGTCGTCCTGGTTGTCCGCAGGAGTGATAAGCGTGTTGATTGCATTATCAATCCATACCTGCTTTGCATTGTTGTAGCTGAGGACGATGCAGCCTTTCTTTTCTGCCGCAATCATCTCAGTATTTGTGAGTTTTTCCTTAATCTCAGAAAAACCGCTGATTACTGTATGTGTTAATGACGAATTGGACGCTACCGCCCCGATCATACCTGCAATACGTGCAGCTGTCTGATAACCGTCGATTTCAGCACCCTGCTCGTCAACATGAGCATTCAGCACGTAGTTCATCTTTTCATCATTGAAGGACGCTGCGTGGGCCATTCTCACATCCAAATCAACCGTATGTTTCTCTGCTACGACTGCCTGTGTAAGTGAACCTGCATCGAAAATACGGCTCATGAAGGACTGCAGCAACAGATGTACCGCTGTTTCCTCTGTATCGAGACAGATTGTGTTGAACTCATAAGGCTCTACCTGTGCAAAGGCATTTGAATAATCTCCGTTTGTAACCTGCGGATTGGTTCCCTTTGTAAAAGGACTCTGGGAAACTACTGCCAGCACCTTACTGTCAGAGCCAGCCTTTACTTCCGCCTTGAAATTCTTTGATTCTACAAGAGCATCTGCAAGGGCCTTTGCCTCCCCTTCTCCTGCATTGAACTCAACCTTTTCAAATACGGTTGTTCCGGCATAAAAAATGCACTCCTTCAAAGCTGAATCCGACAGTTTCTCACGTATTGTAACCGTGAAATCCTTATTTCCCGGATATTTCGCTGTGACTGTGAGTGCATCTTCTCCGTCTACATCCTCTAATGAAATTGTTCCCTGCGTTCCTCCGTTTCCTAAACGGCAGGCGATAATGGTTTTTGCACCACCCGCGATTGCCTCTTTGATTGCATCTGTGGTAAGTCCTGTTCCAAAAATTTTCTCGTAACCATCACTCGCATCCATCTCGACCGCTGTATTAAGTGGTCCAAAATCTGCCTGGAAGATTACTGCCGTTACTCCATTCATAACGCTTGCGGATGAATTGCCGCCTTTCTTCTGAATATTGAAGTAGGAACCAGGACGTACCTTTGTTTCTCCTAAGATAAACGTACCAGCCATTTATTTGACCTCCTTCTTTAAGAATTTTTCTACAATTACCTTTGCCTCGGAAACCGTGTACTGCGATTTCCCATCAACTTTGAGTGCGGCCACAACGCACTCCTGTCTTGTACCAAAGATTTTTCTTGCATTGGCTGCAAGCTCTTTGATTGAATACATAGACTCTTTCTGAACTTTCTGCTCAGACTTTGGTGTCTCAGCAGGTGTTTCCGCTGTCTCTGCAACTGTGGCAGATTTTGTTGCTTCTCTTGCCATCGTGTACCTCCTTAGTTATATTTGACCTGGGTCGACTGCAATGTATGAGATTTTGCCATATACCTCAGCAACCCATAATGACCTGTTACGAAAATCTGACCGTCTTTCAGATAGTCAGACTTATAATTTGCCTGCAGGCGCTTGATAAACATTGGCGAATAGTCCAGCATGATAATTTCCCCATCCAGTGACATCCTGTTTGCAATGGCTGCAGCCACCTTCATCCTTATTGCACTATCCGGACATAAAATATGGACGGCAATTCTGCCATCCATCCATGCTACCGTATTCGTTTCCTCTGCCTTATCAGCTGATATAAGTCTGCAGTATATCACCGGGCGTTCTGCTGTTGCCTCTGTTATTTCTTCCATTCTGTCGTACCCCATAATCAAGCATTCCGGGTAAATACCCTTTATGTACTTGTTTACTGCCATTACCGGGTCCGGATCCGATGTTTCCTGTGACGGATATTCCAGTATGTCGAATCGTACTTCACTTCCGATTGTCACATCACCTTTCTTCTCGTCTATACTGAACGCATCTGTCCTCGCCCATGTGAAGCAGTATGGTGTTCCGCTGTCTGGTTTCAATATGACATCACGCAGGCAGCTCTTAATGATTGGTTCAATATCTTCCGGTATAACCTCTGTCGTATTCTGGCAAAGCAATGATACCGATAATGTACCTGCACTGTGTCTTTCCTCATTCGCCTGTAAATCAAAATTGTAAACAACCTTCGGATAGTGCGTATTACCGCCCCACCCTTCCTGGTTTTCATCCGGGGATTCCGGACTAAAAACAGCAGGCATATCATTAAATACCGCAAGGTGCTTTGAAAACTCCTCGCAGCTGACAAACCTTTTATAAATCAGTTCCTCCAGCTTCATTATCTCCCTCAGCTCCTTCCGTTTCCTGCTGTTCTTCATCTGCTTTTATGCCATACTCATTTATTTCTGACATATCCACAGACCATCTGATTTCCCATTGTCCGGATATTGCTTCGGAAACAGGAATCCTAAAATGATTTGTTACATTGCCGATACCCGGATGATACTGCACGACAAGTTCCTTTTCGGTTGCCGCCGTAACAAATCCGGATTTTCCTTCGTTCCACGTGTAATGTTTGCCCCAGAGTAAATCTCCGCGCTTAATCTGCGTCAAATCGAAGGATGACACCGGATGTTCAATTACCAATGCCATTTATCTACCTCCTACGTGTATGGTTCACTATAAATTCTCTTAATTTCCGGCTCTGCCTCTTCCTTGATTTTCTCCGTGAATGGTCTCGCCGCCATTTTGGATGTTCCGTTTTCGAGATAGCTTGCATACGGCTCCTGGCTTTCCAGCTCTGCTATAATAGCAACTCCTCCGCCGGAAGAATTTTCGCTTTTTACCTGTCCGTTCCAGTGCATACGGAGATTTCCTGTGCGTCTGGCCGGTGGTTCGCCTGGTGCCGATGCTGTGTAAGTTGCCTTACTGTACGGTTTTCTGTAGACCTTGCCGCTACGTTGTCCTTTTAATACCTCTAACTCTGCGTTTCTTATGGCATTTACTGCCCTTACACCTCTGGAAACCACCTTCCTGTTGATGTTTGTTACATGGTCCTTTACATTTGCCCGGATAGCACTACCAGCGCTACCGGCTTTTCCGTCTACCCATAATTTCACTTTACATCCTTCCTTTCTTCTGCGTAGTAAATGGTCGATATGCCAAGTGTTCCGCAATCGTCTATGTCGACAATGTAAAATGCTCGGTTTCCAAGAACCAGCTTATCTCCACGCTTTGCCTTTGGACTACCGGACTGCACAATGGTATGAGTAACAATGTGGTCCTTCTGGCTGTGATTCTGTCTTTCCTCGTCTGTGGCATCTGCAAGACACCCTCTGAGTGTTTCCGTACCGCTGCCAGAGTGATTATTTGCCACTCTTCCGCTACTCATAACCACCTGTGCTTTATTCTCCACGATAAAATCTTTGAACAGGTTCCCCGGCCTTAAATACATCATTCTCGTATTTATCATCCGTTCCTCGCCCTTTCGTTCTCCTGCATACCGGCATAAAAATACGAAGGCTTATTATGCACTCCGTTACCGAACTTAGGTACATGACACGACTCCGCAGAAATCTCCTTTTTCAGATTTTCATAATCCTTTCTCCAAAGTTCTGCTCTGTCCTGCAATGATAAGCTGAGAGGTCCAGTCTTTGTATCTACCTCATAAGCAAAACGGCGGCAGAGACTTTCCAGTAACATGAGCTTTGCCCTGTTCCATGACTTCGGATATGTCTCTATTGCCGCCTGTATTTCTTCATCGGTCAATGCTGTTGTATCTGGTCCGCCTTCCACCATTGTGTCGCCAAGTTCAAACCTCATGCGATCCTTTCCTAACTCCTTGACGTTTCCCGGCTCATACGTGTATGCACCTTTCGCCATTAGGTATCAGCTCCCTCTTTATTAGTGCCTGTGGTTGCGTTACCGCCTGTGGATTCGTTTATTTTGCCGTTTGTGGAGAATAAGTTATCTGCCTGCTTTTTTGCCGCTTCTTTGATAGTTTTTCTACTGTCTGCAGCGTGAAGCACAATTAACACATTCTCAGATTGAACCTCAGCTATTGCTTTCGGTCCTTCGTCTGTATTCATCTGCATAATAGAAAATACCTGCTGGATTTCATCCGGTGTTGCAGGAATAACAGTTATCTGCTCATTTTCTCCGTCAGACTCTCCTTTGAGTGAAATCTGAACAGTTTCCTCAAACGCTCCCGGCTCAGTTTCCTTTAATTCCGCTACTGCCTGTTGCAACTCTTCATGTTTCTGTTGCATTTCAGCAACAGCCTCACTTATCATGCTGTCAACCTGTTCCTGGGTAAACATTCCGGTCTGATTGCCTGCAGGTTTCTGTGCCGCAGTTCCGTCAAGCTCCGTAATGTAACCGTTTCTTTTCAGCTTTGAACTTCTTTCCGGAAGAATAACTCCATCCGGGATGATGTTTCCCGGATAGAATATTTTCCCTCCTGCAGTAAGCTGTTTCTCACATAAATACTGCATATTGATACCTCCTTACACACATTTCTTCATGTAGCAAGCAAGATCATCACAAGTCTTTCTCATATCTGTGGAAATCAGACCTTCCATGAACTCTGAATGTGTTCCAGGTTCACCCTCAAATGTATCAGTAGCCATGTAATTTCCATTACCCAGCATATCCCATGTAAAGATATATCCGGCAGATGGCTCGTCGATTCTCGGACTTGGTGTTGTGTAGGATAACAAAGCGCCATCTGGCTCACAGATAAACTGCATATCGTCAGCCTGTCCTTCCTCTGCAGCATTGTAGGTTGCGTCAAGCACCTTGACTTCATCGACACCGAAAAGCTCCGCCAGAACTCTCTCATTAACCTTTGCAGGATTTGCGGTACCGCCGGTGTATTTTACACGCTCCAGCAGGTCCGGATGTTCCTTTAATGCGTTGAACGTATCATATCCGAGTGTCAGCTTGTTCGGCATTCTTCTACCGTCGAGCTTAATCTGGCGCTTTCTTGCATCAAAGAACTTAATCGGATCAGAATTTGCATCTGAAAACTTAATAAACTGGCTGCCGCCTACTGTTCCGCCAGACTGTACTCCTTCAAACTCATTCGCCCACACACCAGTCTTAAAGAAGTTCTCAGCAAACATAATATCCAAATGGAGTAACTGCTGGTCTACTACAAAGCGGTTTTTCGCTCTCTTCGGATCGATAGATGCAGGTACGTTAGAACGCTGGTAGTTTACCGCACCAATCTGGTCGATACCAACGATAATCTGGTCTACCTCACATCTGTATGTCTGGTCTGTGTGTCCCATCTGTGCAGGAGTTGCCTTGCCAAACTTAGGCTTTCTCTGCACATTGTCTCTTGCAAGGTCGCCCTTGTTGAAAACATAATAAAATCCGGTGGAAAAATCTACCGGACAAATAGGGAAAATGCTTGTTGCTACATAGTCGCTGGCATTTGAAAAGAACGCCATGCTCATATTTGTTAAATAGCGGTTAGGCTTCCAGCCTTTCGCAATACGTGCCATCAATTCTCCGGCATTTCCAAGTTCTCTTCCTGTACTCATTGATTAGTTACCTCCTTCTGCTACTGCCGCAGGCTTGTAACCTGCGTTGATAATCTGTACCTTGATCCATGTACCAGCTTCAACGGCATTGTTGAGTGCTACACCGACGATGAAGTCACCTTCTTTTGCTGCTACCGCTTTTCCTTCTGTATCTGTTGCAAGCTCTGTACCGGCTGTGATTTTCTCACCGGCTACCCACTTGCCGATATCCTTGATCTGAATATCTACATCTGTTCCTGCTTCTACGGTTTCATCCGTCTCAATAAGAGTAAGACCGATTGCATGAGCGCCTGCGGCCGGCTTTACAACGGCACCGTTCTTGATTGCTACCGCAATGCCACGTGCGTTTGTAAGCTCTTCTCCTGCAGGTAACACGATTGTCGGACTCTCGTTAATACTGGTTCCGAAATAAGTTGCTGCTCCCATCTCTTAATCCTCCTTCTCACATCTTGCTGCAAGCTCAGGATTTGTTACAAACACTTCATCAAGCGCCTGTGTCTTTGATAATCCTGCCTTAGACTTCATAAGTTCAACTGCCTTTGCATCAGCTTCGGCCCATGCGGAACCATCTGCGGTACCACTTCCATGACCGGATTTTCCAATCTCTGAAAATACTCCGGACTTCTCAACGGCATCTACTGCCTGGTCGAGAACTGCAATCATATCATTGTAAGCTGTGCCGCCTGCTGATTTAAGGCTCTTAAACAGAGGTACCAGCTCTTCTTTCTTCTTGCCAATGACCTCATATTTTTTTGCGACATCTTCAAGTTCTCTGTCCTCAGCAGCCTGCTTAAACTTCTTTAACTCTTCAAGCTCTGCTGCTACTGCCGGATGCAATCCCTTGTAGATATTGTCCGGTTCCTGTACTGCAGGTGTTTCCTCTGTCTTAGGTGCGGACTTGGTTACTGTTGGTACCTCTGCGGTCTGTGGTGCTGCAGGCTCATTACCAGAAGGATTATCTCCTTCCTCCGTATCACAGCGCTTTTCGATGCTCTCCAAAAAGGCTCTCTCCGCATCTGTTAATTTACTCTTGTCAATCTTCATTTCCTCTTCGTCTCCTTTCGGGTTTTCTTTGTTGTCTGGTCCATCTTTCTTGTCTTTGGATTTCTCCTTTGGCTTTTTGGCACCTCCGCAGGCTTTTTCGATTGATTCATTCAGTCTTTCAACTGCCGACTTCATAATCTCCAGTTCTGCTTCTGATACCTCGTCGTCTTTCTTTGCAATGCTGGCCGCCTTGCCGCTGGACCATTTTGTGATTGACTCCTGCACTACTGCGTGAAACTCGTCAAGACTTTCCTGCATTGCTGTTGCTGCACTGGTACTATCCAGCTCTTCATCGTTCAGAATCGAACAAAGAGAAGATTGCAGTGCATAGCATATATCCCAAATTTCCAGTAGGTAGGATTTATCTTTATCCTTTACTGTCCTTATAGGCTTTTCCTGCGGAGTGCCGGGGGTGCTTATCATTTATCTTGATTTGTTATTGTCCTTTATGTGTACTTGAATTTGTACCGAAATTTGCACGAAGAAAGAGAGCCAGTACCTTTGCTCATGGCATTGGTGCAGGCTCTCATATGTGAATAGCTGTTGTGAAGTTAGCTTGTGAAGTTAGCATATCTTGATCTTATTTCCCAGGTCGTTCATAATTTCTGTTGACTTTTCCTTTGTCACATGGCTGTAAATATCCATTGTCGTTGAAATATCTCTATGTCCCATAATCTCTTGAATGACCTTGACATTTGTTTCATTTTCGCAAAACCTTGTACAAAATGTATGTCGGAGAATGTGCGGAGAAAATACCGGTAGCAGTTCGGGATCTCTGTTTTCCTTTCCTGCAGTCTCAGTTTCTTGCTGATTATATCGCTTTACAATCCTGGCGATAATCTGATTGATACTGGCTATCGAGTAGGGCATTCCCTTTGATGTATGAAACACGAAGTCCGTATATCCGTCAATCGTAGCGGTGCCATGTGAGCCGGTCAAATTGTCAATGTCTCTCAGATGTACGAGTTGCTTTCTAAGGTCCATAAGCAGAGGTATGTCCCTGTTCCCGCTCTCACTCTTTGGCGTAGTTACATGATATGTCATTTTACCGTTTACATTCGTGTAGTGCATAGCATGGTTGATGCTGACCGAACCCTGGAATAGGTCAATGTCTTTCCAGGTCAATCCCATTAGCTCAGACACTCTAACCCCGGTTCCCAGGAAGAATGAGAACATAGGCAGATACACACGGTATGTCGGAGACTCTGAAACAAACGTGATGAAATTTTCCTGTTGCTTAACCGTGAGAGGTTCCCTTTTCTTAGCTGGTCTTTTCCCTATCCTTGAAAATGCTTTCTTGGCCGGGTTGCTTTGCAGGGCGTTGTCCTGGACTAAATCCTCGAAACACCCATATATGATTACGTGCAGGGTATGTACTGTCGCTGTTGCCAGTTCCTTATTTTCGAGCAGTTCCTTGTACAATTCCACGATATGCACTCGCTTGATCCGGTCAATACGCATATCGCCAATATTGCTTTCTCTCACGTAGTTATTCCAATACCTGGTATATAATTCCCTGGTCGTAAGTTTCAAATTGCTCTTGTATATATCCATCCATTTCTCAAACCATTCATTGAGCGTGGCTTTCGGAATGTCGCTGTAGATACCATTCTGTAGCTGTGATTCCTTTGTAATGATTTTCTTTTTCAGTTCGTTCAAGTCATTATCCGTAAGAACATACTGGGTACCATTTATCATTTTTCTCCAAATGTACCGTAGGTCTGATTTCTGACTTACATTAGGCGGTAGCACTCTCCCGCGGTTGTCTTTTCTGTTCTTTGCCATATTTTGTCCTTTCCGGCGAAATGCCGGGGACATTATCCCAGGCACTCGCTCATTAAATTCATAGCCATTTTGAAACCGAGCACAAAGCCGGCCTTTTCAGACGCTCTTGCGTATGCAATAGCTTTGTCGTAGGTTCTCTGATAGGTCACGTATTCGCTGTCTGTATGAACCTGATCCGTTATACTTTCCAGGGCGGTCAATGTCTCGCTCTGTTCCGGTGTCAATGCTGATTCCTCATTCACGCTTGCTTTGTAGTTTTCAAATAACTGTTCCATTGTCTCTGTGGTCTTGATTGCTTTACTCATTCGCTTTTCCTCCCGTTCGCTGATCTGTCGCTATAATTTCTGTGTGGGAGGATAGCTCTGTGGCAATCTCTCCCATTTATGGGTTATGGCCCGTTCCCCCTTTCGGGGGCGGTGCCGGTTGCCTTATGCTATCGTGAAGCGTTTGCTCTTTGTCGGTTTCGTAAACTGTTCGCACAGTTCCGGAAACGCTGTTTTTAATGCCTTGCTGTCAAGTGAATTGCTGATGATTGTTTTCCACCGGACTATGAAGTTGCCGGTCTGTAATTCTTCGATGTCCTTGCTTTCGAGGTCTCTCTTAATTTCCGCTTTCAGTTCGTTTTCTTTTTGCTCAATCTCTTTTCTCTGTCTCTCTAATTCCTGGAGCTTTTTAATTCTGTTGTCGATCTGTCTATTTGTCATAACCTATGCCCTCGCTTTCTCTCTTAAATCGCTCTTGCGATAACCATTAACTCTGTCTCGGTTGCCTTTGCAGGATTGAAATTGCTGATCCCCGCATTCATTGCCATATTGTAAATTGCGGTTGCAGGTGTGATACCGTATTCTTTTGTCTGTCTCTCGATTTCCTTGTTTACTTTCTCGATATAACTCATGCTCTCAATCCTTTCTTGTGAGCCCTGGGTGGCTATTTAAGTATCTATGCACTCTTGCAATCCCAATCTCCCTTATCCGTTCCCAGTGTTATGTAATATTCTTGCTTTCCCTTTCGGTACTCCCGTCTATTTTCGCTCACACTTTTTATTTCGTTTTTGTGTTGTATGTTTTGTTTGTGATTATATAATACCATAATTGATTACATATGTCAAGGGTTTTTATAATAGTTTTTGAAATATATTACCGTTTTCATTGACTTTCGTAATCAAATATGGTACAGTACAAGCATGACACAAAGACTTAAAAAAGGAGGAAAACAAATGTCTTTTTCAAACAAATTACGCTCAATACTAAACGTAACAGGGCATAAACCCGCCGACCTATCGGAATGTCTCAATATTTCTTCCCAGGCAGTCAGAAATAAAATATCTCGTGGTTCCTATTCCGTAGACGATATGTTAAAAATTTTTGACTATTTAGGATGCGAGGTTACAGTCAAAACCAAGGATGGCATTGTATTCCCTTTAACCATTGATGATATAAGGGAAACAGACAATAATGCTGATGAACAGAACCAGGGGGAGGCATAGCATGGCAGAACAGATTATATTGCAAGGACTTTGTAACCAGGTCAAGGGAGCGGTCGTGGAGAACGGACACGGTATGCTCACAAATCAGAGGTTCATTTACTCAAAACATTCCCTGGCCCATATCGCTGTTATGGGTGCTTTCGTAAATCTCACACGTGGAGACTTTGACTTTGACATTCCCTTAGCTGACATTACCGAGGTTGAGGAAACTAAAAGGCTCTTTTCAAAAATTCTCGTAATTCATACGAAGGATGCCGAATATCGCTTTTTCTTTACCAAGCTGGAGGAATGGAAAATTGCCTTTGCCAATGCCCTGGAAAGTAAAAGCGATACGGAGCAGGTGCAGGCGGTACCGAACGGATCAGTTGCAGACGAACTCTTGAAGTTCAAGAATTTGCTGGATGCCGGAGCCATTACCGAGGACGAATATAATGCTCAAAAATCACGATTGCTGAACCAATAAGCAGGTGCAGGCGGTCTCATTGCCCGAGTATAAATCCCGAAGAGGTATTTGCCTTTCCGGGATTTTTTCTGTCCAGTTTTGATTTTCAGTGTATGCTCTTTACTCTTGTGCCGTAGAGCCTGCGATCTCTATTGCGAATACCGGGAACTCGCTGGTCTTTATCATTTCCCAAATTGATTTGTCGTAGATTTCTAGTCCTATCCAGTATGCCAATGGTGGCAGGATGCCTATAGGGATGCCTATTGCCTGTTGCTTTTCTTTCGTGAACACACACGATTCTATGATTCGTACCGGGTTGCTCATATCATTTGTTGGCATATTCCGGATAAATTCATAAATTGCCAGTTCCAAATCTTTCACTGAAACCGAGTAACCTAGCTGGCTCTCTATTTCCTTTTCACCGTTCCCTATAATGGCATATCCGAATACCCGATGCTTTCCGTTGTCCTTTTTACAAATCTTATATTTCCCGGACACTGTTTTCCGGACATTGCCTTGCCTTTTCCTGTTTTGTTTCACATAATCGTTGAATTTTCTCATAGTCTTTGCCCTTTCTTTTTCTTGCGTTTTCACTTTATCTGTGATATGTTCAATTCATGTTGCACACAATCCTTTCTGTACAGTTAGGCAAGGCACTCAGTTCTGAGCTGGGTGCCTTTTTATATGCAAAATGTGCAATCATTCCGGAGGAAATGCACTCAAACCTGCAGTCTGTTCCCGTTGTGGATAGTTCTGTTCATTTGGTGCATAACCAGGTGCATTTATCCTTGAAAGCCAGGTGCATTTCCAGGTGCATTTGCTCAAATTACCAAGTGGCAATATTTTTTTCTCTCGGTAGAAATGTAGGAAATATAAGGCTTTTCGGGTTCTTTTCTATTATTTTTCTCATAAATTTTTGTAAGAAATCTTACAAGGTTTCTTGTATGGTTCCTTTACTAGATATTAGAGAATAGAGATAGATATTAGAGATAAAATAATATATGCTCATTTGCCTGTCGATCCTGGTCCTTTGCCATGCCTGTTCCCAGTATCGTATCAATCCAGTATAAAGCTGGTTATTTTGATGCCGCCTTTTATCATTCTCTATTCCGTCGATAAATTCCAAACCTGCAGTCTGTTCCCGTTGTGACACTTGAACCAATATCCCTATGTCTATTCTTTCTTGCAGATATGGCAGTTCATTTTTTCTTGTACCTATGAAGCCGTTAGAGCCGTAGGGAGCGTTTTTACTGTCTCTTGTGAGGAAATATAAGGGTGCAATCTAAAATCGCTCAAATACGAGCCATTCTGTCGGTTGTGCTGTTCGGTATGTTGTCGGGTAGTTCTCTGTTGTTTCTGTGGATCATATCCCTAAGAACTGTCTTATGCTCTATCGGGGCATTTCTAACCTGCAGTCTATAGTTTGCTGATACCAAACCAGGTGCAAAGAACATTTCGGAATATGCTCTTATATGGTGCTGTAGTAACGATACGGGCACTGGGAGCGTTTCTGTCAGAGTATGTGAGGAAATATAAGCCTATTATTCTTTTCTTGCCTATACGGTCAAATTATCCCTTTTCCGGTTTTCCAAATATCTTGTCGTAATTTCCAGTATCGATACACGCAGTATGGTCATTCATAAACTCAAACGCACTGTCCTCGGTCAATAGCTGTACCTTTGTCTCACAATCCTTGCATTCATTCACGATGAAGAATGTACCCTTGCCGGTTCGGTATAAGCTCTGTTCCGTAAAATTCTTTATGCCGTCAATTTCAGTATGGCAGAGTAGCACACTTTCACTCGGTATATATTGTTTCTTGTTGATGTAATACCTTACCTTGCTGTCTTGTCTCATTCCTAATCCTGGAAGATAGACGCAGGGGATCGGGGCGGTGCTCTCGCTTGATGCTGTTCTATCATTCCATATCCTTTCCCAATGACCGGTTTATTCCGGTACATTGCATTTCCCTGGTGTTGTCCTTTTTAGGGGTGACATATCAGACACTCACTCAAACCTGCAGTCTGACTTTGCAGGAAACAATCCTTTATACCCTGGCAAAATAGAAAGCCATTCTCTCGTAAATCAATGATAAATCTTTGTAGATACACTTTGTCGTAACCATATACTTTTCCGCAATTTCCGGTGTAGAATACGCTCTGTCCGAGAGAAACAATCCTTGCATTACCTTAAACCGGCGGGCGCTTTCGGGTGTACCTATACGCTCACACTCAATCCGGAACAGGTCGGATGCCTTTTCTATTCGTGCAATCAGTCTCTCATTTTCCGGACGCTTTTTGTCGCTCTCGCTGGATATGCCCTCGGTATTCCTAAGGGTGGCTTTGATTTCCCTGTATCTTTGGAGCAGATCACTCATTTCTCTTTTATGGCGATTGCTCTCTATCTTTTCCGTTTCGATGATGTATGCCTTTATTGACTCTCTTGCAGATATCTGAACCAGTCTCTCTAGTTCCTTATCCGTAAATGTATATATTCTCTCTGTCTCTTTTCCCATAGTGATATGTCCTTTCCATTGTGCTGTGAAGCCGTTACGCTTGTCGGATGCGTTCTTTATGCTCTCGGTGTGGAATTGTGAGGATAGGCAAAAGAAAAGGCAGGGCGGGGCGAATATGCCCTTGCCTTGCCTATATCTCATAGCCATAGTAAAGCTGAACGAGGTCGCTTATACCTTGCTGTATCACATTATCATAAACTGATTCCTGGCTTATGCCTAGCAGTTTCATTATTTCGCTCTTTGGCTTTGGTTCCCGGATAATAAAAGCCAGGACAAGCAGGTTGTGGCGGACCTTAAATGGTACGTGCTTTCCGTGAAAATCTCTGTAGCCTTTTTCCGGATATTCTCGGTGCAGTTCAATAAGCCGGTCCATAGTCTTTCTTTCCTTGCTGTCGGGTGGCTCAGTGCGGTATCTTTCAAGAAGGCTCAGGATATAATCCCTTTTTCTTGCTTTCTCAGATTCCATTTCGCTCTTATTGTCCGTTGGCTTTCGCTGATCCTTTGCAAGTTTCTTTCCATTCCTGTAGGCGATACCTTTCGCCATTCTCTCAATCTTTTTCCATTCTGTTGCGGTCATAGTAGCAGGTTCCTTTCATTCTCTGACAATTCCTTTGCCAATCTCTCAGACGCTTTCTCGTACTTTTCCTTGTCCGATGTGTATTTTGTCTCGTACTTTTCATACACATTTCTCATTGAGTATTCCGGAAGAAAGTCAATAAGCTCATTTGAATATTTGCTGTGCCTAATGCGGATATATGCCCTTTTCAGAATATCGCTTATATTTTGTCTTGAGCACTGAAATTCATTTGCTATATGGCTCATGCTGTGGCCCTGGTAGAAACGTAGCATTATAACATTTCTCTCATTATCCGGTAGGATACTCAGAACCTTTTGCATAAGCTCATGCAATTCACGATCCGTAACCGATTCTATGACTGACTGGCTCACGTTCTCATTACTTGCAATAATATCTTGCAGAGTTCCCGATTCCGGATCACTCTCATTCAAGTATGTATCAAGGCTGGCTGTCTCGTGCCTGGCTATGACTTTTCTCATACTCTCGTAATTCAATTTACTCATTCCGAGCTTTTCTCGTATGATCTCATGATCTATAGGCTGTTGGCACTCATTTCGTTTCTTACATTCCTGGGCGTATCGTTTGATATGCGCTCTCATGTATGCCGGAATACGCATGAGCTGTCCGTTACGGTCATAGTAACGGAGTACACTCTTGCGTATAAAGTGAATGGCAAACGAGAAGAATTTGTAACCCTTGTCGGGTTCATATTTCCCGATACTTTCAAGTATGCCGAGGAACGCTTGTTGTTCCAAATCCTCGAAATCCTGGATGTCTGAATATTTCCATCGTTCCAAGCCGGTCATTTCATGTATGATTTTCTGAACCAATGGCAGGTTGTCGAGCCATAGCCGTTCAAGTAACTCTTTTCTTTTTCCCTGGCCGGTCTGAATTTGTTTAACTAATATTTCGTTGTCTCTGTCTCGCTCTCTCGCTGAACCCGCACTCTCTTGTTTCAAATTCCACACGTTATCATTCCTTTTCTTATTGCTTACAATAACTTTGAACGGTCAAAATAAATATACCGGTATAAGCTCTCGTATTGGTCTCGTTTGACATTCCTTACCTGGTCCAGGTCTGACATATCACTCATTTGTGCATTGTATTTTACAATCTGATCCTGGGAGCCGTTTTCTGTTCCGATTCGCTGTATCTCATAACGCAGGCTGTTCAGAAGGTTTGCGAATGTAATCAATTCCTGGCAGGCTCTCTGATGAATTTCTAATGACCTGTTGATTATCTCAATTCTCATATTCCATTCATGCTTATACATATCGCAGATTCCTTTCCAGGCATTGGAAATTGTGCCCGGTGCGAATGTCTCGCTGTTCTCGATTTCCTTTACCATAGGTTCGAGATATGCTCTTGTCTTTTTTGCAGTTTCCAAAGAGTCCGAATATTCAATAATCTTTTCCCCATTTCCCTCTTTTATTGCTGTCTCTAAAAGCTGTTCTGTTTTCTCAATTTCTTTATCCTTTTTGGCGATTTGCTCTCTTGCGGTATTGAGTTTTTCAGTTTTCGCACTGATGTATGCCTTGAACTGTTCCGTAAATATGCTATTATCCGAAACCGGCAATTCCGTTTCCTGGCTTGCCATTCTAAGCAAGTCGAGCTGTTCTGTAAAATGCAAAAGTCTCTCTGATGCAATCAGACGAGGATCGTTTCCGTCGTTTGGTATTCCCTCGTTGCTGATTTGATCCATCATTTCCCTCATGTGAGCCTTTGCCTGGAGGAGCTTGTCATTCGGTATAGTCTTTTTTCTCTTGATCTCTTGAAGTAGCTGAGATTCCTTTAATCTCTTGATTTGTAATTCCGCCGAAATGATATTCTGATCTATCGTGGCAATTTCCTCGATTTTCGCTGTTTGGCGGTAACTCTTTAATTGTTGCAGTTCCCTCTCTTTCTGTTCGATTTGGTTATCCAGTTTTTCCATGTTTCTCTCTGTCCTTTCTGTGATTTGATTTATGCTTAGGCGTTCCGTAGCTTACCTTGAACGCTTATGGCCTTGTGATGCAGTCTCGGTCAAATATCCTGTGCTTGCTGGTCTATCCATATATCAATCTTTTTACGATCATACAAAACACGCTTTCCTATCCGGACAATCGCACACGCATTTTTGCCAAGTTCCAATGCGCTGTTCCTGCCAAGTGAGGTATAAGCCATAAGCTCTTTAATTCCCATGAGCCGACCATATTCCGAGACCTGTCGGTTGTTTTGTCTCTCTGTCATACTGTCAATTCCTTTCTGTTTATGTCGGTTTATTGTGTTCCTTTATGCACATAATAAACTCATTTGCGAGTTGTGTCAATACCTATAATTCTCATTTGCGTATTTAAAGTGTATAGTAGGTACGTGAAATAAAACGCTTGCAAATATAGAAATTACACTTATTTGTGATATATCCTTGCTTTTGAATAGGTTGCTGAGTAATATTTGCCGAATGGCAGCAGGCTCACATACGCAAGCAGGAGAATGTTTGTTACACTCATTTGCGAGTTGCAGCAGTCGTAATTATTCACTCTTTGCGTGTCTTGCGGTGTGGTAGTATGCTGTGAAATTGTGTCGAGAGCGTTTGCAGATTTGCAAGAATTTTTCCTATTCCGTACCAATTTTGTACCAAGTGCCCTGGCGGTGGTCTCTCAAATACCGATATTACTGGACTTTCTTGGCAATCGCAAACTATATCCCAAATCTCGTCAGCGATCTTCCGGTTCTTTGCCTCATTGAATTTCTCGTTGAAGCTCACGGAATCGCCTTTCTGGATTTCCTCCATTGCACTGTCGATTTCGTCCTGGTTCATTCCTGCCGCTTTTCCGATAAAACCGAATAGCTTTTTCATAATGTTTCCAGTCCCTTTCTTGCTGTTCTCTCCTTCTGACTGCCCTTCACCATTTCTGCGTTTAATCATTCTGATGTGAGCGTCCGGATTGGCACCTTCGTCCACAAAATCTACTTTCTTGATTTTGAGGTTCTTCAATTTTGTTGCCACTTTGCCTCCTCCTTTCTGTGGATTTATAAAACAAAAAGCACCTGTTTCTGAGCTGCCCCTTGAATTATCGTGAAATAATGTTCTACCTATGCCCTTTTTACGGCTTCAAAGGTATATTTATATGGTTGAGGACTCTGAAAAACTCAATACACCCCAATTTTACAGGTCGTTTTCGTTCTTTACCTCTACTCTCTCGGCTTCTCCCTCTATGGAAAACATAGGGTAGGTTCCGTCTTTGACTTTTTCCCATACATCCGGATCAGTTACTTTGAATCCAATCCACCAGCCTACCGGGAGTGTTCCCGCCGGTATTCCGATTGCTTTCATCTTCTCTTCTGTGAATACCACGCTTTCTATAAGGACGGCTGCACCGCCTCTTTCGTGCATTTCTCCACCTTCACGGTACAGTAACACGTAATTGTAAGCTGCATTCTCCAGTTCTTCCGGTTCTACAATGTCTTTCTGCCAGTCCTCAATAAGCTCTCCATCAACTCTCATGGAAACACTCGCCCATCCAAAGGCAAGCATTTTTTCATCATCGGATTTCATAATCTTAAACCGGCCCTTGATCACATTGTCGCCGTTGTCCTTAACCGGCTCTGCACTCTTTACTATCAAATCAGAAAATTTCTTCACTTCCTCACTTCCTTCCGCTGTATGGTCTTTCCTCAATATACTCGATTGCACAGGCACATCTCGGATGCGCTGGTGGTAACATATGTTGTCCCTTGAATAGTAGCTTGCCGCCTATGTTGAAATCTTCATCCATAGACACCTCTGTACCTTCAAGGGAGTTACACAAATCACATACTCCATCATCACCGGATGTACTCCAGCGTTTTTTCATAACTCCCAGGTACCCTTCTGCCTGTGCCTGTCGTATTCCTTCATCTGCACCACGGTTATATGCAAAGGCATTTTCGGTCTGAGCTATTGACATTGCCCTTTCCCTATGCTGCCTCTCTGCATATTTCTGTGCGGCATCCAATGCCTTTTTCCGGATGCTTTCCGGTTTCATTCTCGGATGCTCTTTTCTGAGATTAGCCACTATGTTGTCATAGTATCTTGCATTTGCCTTTGCCTGCCCTTCTGTCAGTCCGATACATGGTCGAATCATCCTTGCAAGCTCGTCAACTGCGTGGCTCTCTCTCATTTTCTTCGTCAGAAGTGCTGCAATAGCGTCTTTCTGTTCCTGGGTGCAGACTGTAACAAATTCAGCACCTCTCTCACTGATCCAGCTCAGGATGCCGGGTGTCTGGGTGTTGAACTCAAAAACAAGACCGTCAAGGACTGGTTGCCCTGTCGGTCCTGCTACTATTGCATTTTTCCATATATCGTTAAAGTGGTTTGACACGAGTACCGAATAGTCCTGCGACCAAAGCCTCAATGTTTCCTGGCTTATGGTTCCGTTCGCAACCGCCTGTCTTAACTCTTGGTATGTGATAGCGTCCTGTTGGTCTTTCCAAAAGCCACATAATATTTTGACAGGCTCGTCGCAGTTTTCTTCCAGGAACTCCCTAAGCCGTCGTAGGACTTCTTGACTGTTCTTGGTCTTTACCTTTCGTACCCGCTTTGCCGGTATGATTCGTATTGCCATTAGCCACGCCCCTTCCTAACCGCTTTTTAGCCTCTTCCACCTTTTCGTCCGGTATTTCTCCACCTTCCTCATTTGGTTCGGTGCCTGCGGCTGTTTTCGGTTCTGGTGGCTGGTTCTGTTCCTGCTGTTCCTGTCTCTTGCGGTCAATATCTCTCGTATCTTCTGTTCTGCCCGGGAGATGTCCGACCTGTCTTACATAGTCCTCTAGTCCATCATCCGGAACCAAAACACCAATGCCTGTCATATCCTTTATGAACGCAGATACCTTCGTGATGTCAGCATCCTCAATATCTCCGTGTGTCATTTTCGGATAATCGGTAATTCCCGCAAAATGCTGTCCGTTAATATCAATCAGTGCTGGTATTCCCTGCCTGTTGAACGTCTCGCATATAATGTCAAGAAAAGCACCTGTTGCCAAGGCAAATAATTCGGTCTTGTCTGAGCTTAATGCCCAGCTACCTGTCTGCTGATGCCCCAAGAAAATAAAATCTGCTAATACCGTCATTGCTATTCTGGTATCGTAGCGGTTTATGATTGCGTTGGTGTCAAATTGTCTTGTACCTCCGGAACTCAGAAGCTCCAGCTCATATCCATGCGGTAAAACAACACCCTCCAATTCATCACGGCGGATGCTCTTAACCATATTCTCCATTCCGACTCTGGCCTTTACATTTGCCTCCAGGGTATCATCCCATAAATCCAATCCTTCCGGTCCGTGCATTACAGGAAGTCCGGCTAAATCTCTTTCAATACCGATTCCTTCAATCTCCTGTATTCTTCTCTTGAAATACCATGAACGATAGGCATTTCTCAGAATACTTCTACCTTCCGGATTGTTCTTTCTGCTCTTTGTACGGAACAGCAATGCTTTCTCAATCGGAATCGTAGCCATCTTGTAGTCCGGCGGTGGCAACTGTGTCATTCCCATAAGGTTGTCCTCGTTGTCATATTCCCATTGGTACAATGTTTCCTGCGCTCTTATCGGCAATTTTTTCCACCCTATCAGTCCATCATTGTATTTACTCCTGGTTCTCGGATCCTTCGTGTTACCCATTCGGCGCTTATACACAATCTCATGGAAGCTCCAACCATAAGTGATGAAGGACAGGATTTCTGAAATCGTATCAATCCAGGTTTCCTGCATATCATTCATACAGCTTTGAACAAACTCTGCTGCCTCTTTGTCTTTTGCAGTATCTCCACCCGGTTCAATATTCCAGTCGGTCTGCCTTATCAGCATCTCAATGGCAAAAAGGATAGCACCCACAACATCGTCATTCTCTGACATTTCTCTGTAGACTTCTATCCCTCGTTTGCCTCTTAACTCATGCAGGAACTCTTCGTATATAGTTCCTCCGTATCGTCGCTGTCCTATGCGACCGATTTCTTTATTGTCAGCCATCTGTTCTCACCTCACTTCCAATAGCTGTTCTTTCCTAAACTGCTTTCTGCAGGTGGCGGCGAGTATGTTCCGCCACTCTCAATTTCTGTAAACGCAGAACTGCTTGCGTCTACCATATCCTTGAAATCCGACTGTGGGAAATTCTCCATCTGGTTGAAATACTCCTCATTCCACGGAGCGATAAGGACATCTACATTACCCTTATCCATTCCTTCAAGTCCAAGCCACTGTGCCGAAAACGGCTCTGCTCTTGTAACTTTATCTCCGGATTCCTGTAATATCTTCACGGTAAATCCGGCAAGGAATTTCAAGAAACTCTGTGCTTGTGCTTTACCTGCCTGTCCTGGATCCTGCGGAAGTCTTGTAGTAACCTTTCCGTATTTTGCCCTGTCTGCCATGCAAGTCATTTTGATAAGCTCACGTACCTCTGCCGAATCAAGACGCTTGTTGATAACGTCTGCGACTATATACCGGCCATTCTTTCGTTTTCCTATCAGCACTCCCGCCGTGTATGCCGGTTTTCCATTCTCGTCCTCCGAGGTTGCTGCTAAGTCCCAGCCTCTCGCCCACAAAATAACATCCGTAGGCAAGTCCTCCAGCATATTGACCTTTGTTCTCTTGAACATAAGTCCTGCAGCGGCCTTAATCTTCCAGTTACCTTTCAGCAGACGTTCTCTTTCTACGAGTGCCAATGCCTGCAAGTTCGCCAAATAGCTCGGATCGTTCTTCATCAAAATTTTATTATCCTGTAGCGTACTCGCTATGAAAGTAACGCTCTTTGGCATTGTCTCAGCCTCTTCTCGTTTCATTCCGGTTGCGACAGCTGCTTCAACTGCCTCCTGTCTGGTATCAAACCAACTGATAACCTCATTCAGTCGCACCATCCATCTGATTTTTCCGGAGCGTTCTGGTATCGGATAGCCGGTTTCCTGGTCTATCCACCACTTTATGAACTCTGCCACCCATGAATCTGCATCTGGGTTACAAGTTGCCCTAATGTATGGAACAACACCGGAATCTGTTCTGTTTCGTGACAGCATATAAAAGAACTGGTACTCTGAGAAGTGTGTCAGCTCGTCAAAACCTATCATGGTTATCTGAGAACCCTGCCAACCTTCGCAATCATCATCACTTCCGAGATGTGCGAAATTGACCGATGCACTGCTTGGGAAGGTCCAATGTAGTTTTGGTGTCTTTAACGGATAAGAACCTTTCACGTAGCGGTAAATCTTTCTACTACTGTCCCATAAGCCTCCTGGAGCTGTAACCTGCGTATAATCTCTTCGGAATATAACCGCATTGAAATCCTTATTGTTCTTGTGCCTCAAAGGTTCCAAAAGCAGTCCGAATGTCTTTCCTCCACCAGCGGCTCCTCCATAAACGCAAACATCAGCTGACGTTGCCAGGAACATTTCCTGCGGACCTTTCTGTGGTGCCAGAATGATTTTAGCCATTACTATCACCATCCCTTCCGTTGTCCGGCAAGTAAATCTGAACATCATCCTCCACCTGGTCTGAAATAGGCTCTGGTCTATCCTGCCAGCGGTCTCTCTGTCTATTCTTTAACCAGAAGCACTGTGCCGCTACGCTTGGCTGAACGTGCTTTGTGGTCTTTTCTACTCTTACTGGCTTTACACTTCCGTCTGTGTCGTACTCGACTATTCTCTTTTCCTCTGTGTACTCATACCCTGTTGCCATCTGGTACAGACTTCTGATTACCTTTGCATCAGATACTCCCTTACCCTCTGCTAATGCTTTGCCAAATGACTCGTGTTCTTTGGCCCAGCGGAGAATGGTACGCTTTGAGACACCCATTGCATCGGCTATCTCTTCATTGGTGGCACCCATTGCTGCCAAAGACCACGCCCAGTCATCGTGGTATAGGGCATTATATTTTGGCTGTGCCGCCATAAATAAAATTACCTGCCGCCGAGATAATCAGCACACAGGTATTCAATAAGCTGCCACCGATTCTTGCTCGTAATGGCACCTTCTTTCTCCGCTTTTTTGATTGCCTGCTGGATCACCTTTGCAGACTCTCCAGGTACCGCACTGCTACCAAACAGCTTTGCTAAGTAGGTCCAGTCCTCGTCCTCGTTAAAACCGACTTCATTCATTTTCTCGTTGGCAGTCTGTATCATAGAATGAATAGCAGCGCCAACATTTCGGATGTCGGTAAACTTCTGGTACTTGTTGAGTGTTTCCACAAAGCTCTTGCACTGTTCGTATGGAGCCACACCTACAATATCCGGTGTGCTTACTTCCAGGTTCTTAATGAGAGCGTTCATATCCTCTACCTGGTGCGGTAGGAATGAAAACGTCACATTCTTAAAATCAAACTGAATTGCCGGGGACATCATCTTGTCGTACTGCTCTAATGGCTCCTCCATGATGTCCTTGCCTATGAAGCTCTCGATCATATCATCTACATCACTTATCATTTTGACGATTTCCCTCAAAGTGCTGTCGTCGTCAAAGCCGGAGATTGCATTGTGTGCAAGCTGCTTTGCCGCTATCTGGCTTCGTGACAATCCGGAGGTATCTATAATGGCAAATATCTCTTTCATTCCCGCGGCTCTTGCGCTCTTTATTCTGTGATGCCCGGAAACAATCTCCAGCTTTTCGTCCTTTAAGACTAAAAAAGGCAGGCTTTCTAATTGGCCTCGCTTCATGATGTTTGCGGTCAACTGGTCCTGCATTTCATTCTTCATAATTCTGGCATTGATGTCCTGCTCCTTGACCTTATCAATCTGGACCTTCGCAATCACCAAGCCGGAACCCATATCACATACTATTTCGCATCCTTCGATTTGGATGCTTTCGCTCTGTTCTCCTGCCATTGTTTCTCCTTTCTCAACCATTCGACCAATGTCTGCTGTTCTGTTTTTCCCTCAACCAGTTCAGCCTCATATGTCAGCTTGTAACCATTCTGTTTATCCAGTGCTCTGTTTACCAGCTTCATAATGCCTCGTACCTCTTTGTTTTCCGGGTACTTGGTAAGCATTGCCGTCCGCATCTTTGTAACCTTTTCCTTCTCGATATTATCAAGCAGGGAATCTACAAAGGCTCTGTTTTGTGCCAGCATATAGCACAACCTTCCAATGCGGTACTTCTCATGCGGCACCTTCATCACATACCACACAAACACGGAATCTGCAGCCATCTTCGATATGCCAAATACTCCGGCCACATATCCATCAATCAGTAATGCCCTGTTGTATGTTGCTGATGAACCCACGAAGTTATGAGTCCACAACTCTCTGTAATACTGTGCCTGTGCAGCCTTTACTGGAATGACATGTACCTTGCTGTCCTCTTTGATTTCATAATCTCTCGGTAGCATACTGCAGTCTAATGGCTCCAGCTTACTTTCATTCGGACGCTTTATCTTCTTTCCGTTTGCAAGTGCCGTAGCCTCTTCTTCTCGGTTGGTCGTGATGTATGCGTTCAAATCTGCCCTTGTACCAGACCTTGCATATATCGTATATCCGACTGCTTCTCCTACTTTCTTTTCCTGGTAACAAATAACCAGCGCCTTTGCATCCATGCACATATCGTAAAAATCCTTGTGTCCTGTCTCCGGATCAAACAGCTTGTACTCCGGTTCCTTCCAAGTCATTTTCCCCTGTGTGTCATAGAACTTCTCATATCCGGAGAAATACGTCGGAGGGTTTGCTATAACCAAAGCGTGCGGATCGTCCAGTACCTCTTTCAGATGCTCCCACATATCCAACGGTCTGTAACTCATACCATGCAGGAGTTTTCTGATTGACTCTATCTGCTGGTTGATACTGTCTATATGCTCCTGTCTCCTTAACCGAAGGTCTGTTAGCATCTGGTAGTAATAATCATTGCCAGCGTTCTTTGATGTTCTGAGGTACAACTGTGCGTACAATGCCGTTGCCGGGTCCAGAAGCTCCGAATCCTCAAAGCCTTGTGCATGGATTTCAAGCGGCTCTAATGACTGCCCTGTAATCGCATACCCAAGCACAGTAGACATCATATTGACATCGCTCGTTTCAATCTGTTCCGGCTTAAACCCATTCTGTACCGCCAGGTTTGCCATAGCGAATGTTCCCGCACATGGTTCTACAAACCTGGTATATCCGGACTTTGCTGCAGTTTCAATCAGCTTTACAAGAAATCTCTGCTCTGATGTTCCCAGACATCCTAAGAACATAGCACCCGGATTCATAAAAAATGCCATTTGCCTGTCACTCCTTCCCTTGTTTTGTGAAAAGTATACAAAAAGCTGGGGTGGTTCTGGGATATAACCCTGGGGATTTTTGATACCTACCTCAGCATATTGCACAAAATCAACGTCCAAATAGATGCGACAACCGCCACTTAATAATTACCCATATCTGCCGTAGATACGGATGCTTCTCTTTATACATCGTGTCACCTCCTACCCAGACGCATAAAAAGGCACCGTACCCTCTGATACGATGCCGTTGTTTTTGGACCGGAACCCTGCAATGAACAGGAACTCTCTCATGGAATGAAAGCGTGTTGCGTACACCAGTTCCGGATGTTATGTTAAATCCCTGCCATACTGAATATGCTCATTTGCTCGTAGCCGCTTTCTTCCTTTGCGGCTTCTTTGACAGGTTTCTTGTTGTCTGCCTTACTCTGTTTCTTCCCCTTTGGTGGTGTCGGATCAGTCAACTCCTCAATAAGCTCTCCGGTGTTTTCCGCCCACCATTCTGCGAATACTGTTCTGTGGCACCAGTCTCCTGGCACTCTTACATCTTCATAGCAGAGAAGCACAAGCTCTTTGCCTTCGGTTCTTGCCTCTTCATCCATCTTCTCAACCATATCGATGATTCTGTCTGTGCCGATACCTTCCAGCTTCTCGTAATATGCAGTCTTGAATCTATCAAGCTCCATATTCAGCATATATCCTTTCGGTGCCAGCGAGTAGCACTGCTTTCTCAGTGTGTACCCAAGTGGGAACTTCGGTGTCCCAATGCTGATTCCTACCGGATAATAATTACCATTCTGTAATTCTTTATTACTGTATCTGCTTACCCATATTGCCATCTCAATCACTCCTTCTTAGTCTGATGTTCTATAGTTTAATTATACTATACAGACGGTTCTAAGTACACTGAAATAGCCTTATTTAACCGATTGTTCACATTTTCTTTTAGGCTCTTGGCAGGTCTCTCGACCTGCCCGTCTGCCCTGAGAGAAGAAAAACAACTGGCTCTTTTTTAAGGGTGACATATGGGTTATCGGCTGATTACAATATTACCACTTGGTAATTCTCATGTAAACCTACTCTTTTTCTACCTACGTTTTTTATAGCCGCAGGGAGCATTCAAAATTACATTCCCAGCAGGTAAACAGCCACAATTCCACAAGCTATCCCTAAATCCTTATACACCGTCTTGTCACTTACTTTTTCTACTTCCGAAATCTCCTGCACCGAATACTGCTTTTCGTCCAGATACATCATACTAAGCTCCTTATATCGACGCTTCGCCTCTTCACTTCCGGACTTTTCGCACTCTTCCCGGTACATTTCCGTTGCCTTTTCGATACGATAGATGCAGTATAAGTCTTCCTGTCTCCTCTTCTCCGTATCCTTAATCGTCCTCTCGGACTTACTTACTGTGTCCTTTACATTTCCCATGAGGTCCTGTATAAACTTCCACCGGAGTTCAATCTGCTCTTCCTCTGTGAACTCTGCTTCATCCGACAGCGTTGCCTTTATCCTCCGGTATGAGCTTAACATCTTTTTGGTTTTCTTTACCTTGTTTTCTTCCCTCGCACGTTTCTTCTCTGCCTTAGCTTGTTCTGTCCTGTAGGTTTTCACAGCCTCTTTCCCTGCTATGGCAGCTATCTGGTTTATCTGCTCCTGCGTCAGAACGTACATAGGAATTTTGTCATTTTTCTCCGTTGCCATATTGTCGCCTCCTTGACTTTCTCGCATTTGCGAGTTATAATCTTTTCAGTCACGAGTCGTTCCGTAAAGGGGCGGCTTTTTCTTTTACCTACGTTTTCCTCTCCAAGTGCAGGTGGCAAAGTGTGATATGTAGCCGAATCCTTCTGACCTGTCGCTGGTTGCTCTGTCTGCCACAGTATGCACACGTTCCAAACGGATTACTTGACCTCACGGTTTCTTATCCCTCCTTTCTATCCTGGCTGGGTACAGATTATCTCTCTTTCCGTCTGCCCCATTCCCTTTATTCTGAATCTTTCTCCGCAGTCAATACATCTTATCAATTCCTCGCATCCGTGCATTACGTCCATTCCAGAACACATAGGACATATTGCTTTTCTGCCAATCATATAAACGCTATACTCTTTATCTGCCATACTATCCACCTCTCTCCTCAATCCTTTTCAACTTCTGTCAGTCCGGGTGCCTTTACGCATTTCTTAATTCCCTCGTAAAGCTCTTTTGCTCCCGGATTGCCCTTCTCCACTTCATCTGCAAGGTGCCGCAGGACCAATACTATCAGTCCCGCGTCTGCCTTTGCGTATGGAGAAATGGCATTGATGATTTTTTCCGAGTAGTGCTGCAGACCTCTCTCTATCAGCTTCATAGCCTCCGGTGTCTTTCCCTCTGCTATCAGCTTATTTCCTCTGTCTACATAACTGCTCATTCTCTCTTTTCCAAATACCATAGCTACCTCCTATTCCTCTGAATTATTCTCCGGATCATCATATCTGTAGCCATCGTCTGCGTTTTCTTCTCCAAGAAGCTCTTCTGTAATATCCTCCAGTCCTTCTCCTGGTTCTCCGCTTTCTTCGCTGTTCTGTTCCTCTTCTACTTCTCGGAACTCACCATCGCTTACTTCACCTTCCTTCTGAGGACCAGGTAATGCAGGAATGTCTCCGCCCTCGATAGCGGTATCTTCGATAACTCCGTTGTCCTCATTTTCATCCTTCTTCTGGAAATCAGTGTCAAAGATGGTTCTCTGCTGGGTGTTCGCAATCGGAACCATCACATAGGAACCGGTCTCCTTATCAAAAATACATTCCATCTCATTATTGAGACTTCCGGATTTCTCGTCGCTGATTTTAACTGCAGATGTTACCTTGTGCTTAAACTGAGGCTTGCTTACCTCTCTTGTCTCACCTTTTATATCCGGATCATAATTCGGGATAAACTCCTTAATCATCGTAATATCGATTTTCAGCGTCATTGTTCCCTCGTTACTGCCTTTCTCTTCCATGTTGCCAATCAATCTCTGCAGAACAAAGGTCATATCCCTTTTCATATCCTCAAAGGTGTCACTGTCAAAATCCAGCTTCTTTTCAAATTCGCTATCCATTCCTAAATCCTCCCGTATTCAATCTTGTTTTCTTTCATGTAGTTAATTAAACCTTCCAGCTGCTCCTTGGTTCCCACTGCACAGAATCTTGTTCTGAAACGCTTTGTTTCTTCCGGCTTCGGTGTAAACGAATCAACTGCCGCATCAAGTGCCTGTCGCTCAATACTCTGAACGGCTTTACCCGTTGGAGATGCAGGTTCCGTCACGCTTTCTTCCGGAACTGAAACGCTTTCCGGTGTTTCTGCTACGTTTTCGCCGTCTTTGATAACATTTTCCAGTGTTTCAGTAACAATATTGCCCTGTTCCATCACAGGCTCCTGCCATTCCTTCTTTTCTGCCTCTGCTGCCTTTACTTTCTCTGCCGCCTGTCTCTCGGCTTCTAAACGCTCCTCCTCGGCTTTTCTCTTTTCCTCTTCCTTGCGTTTCTTCTCAGCCTCTAACTTCTCTTCGAGGTCAGACAACCTCTTGTTTTCTGCCAGCGCTTTGCTGAGGTCCATGGTCTTGATATACACATCTTTTGCGTTCAGCTTATATTTGCTATCCAGACTGTCGATTGTTTCTAAGTCTGTACGCACCTTCTTGATTTTCTCTCTTACCTCTTCCTGTGCGGTACCCAGCTTGTAGGTCTTATTGAGGTACCGGATGTCAAATACCTGCTCAAAAGAAAGAACCTCGGCCAAATCTCCGATTTCTTCATCGTACACCGCTTTAATACTTGCTTTCTTCTCTTCCTTCTGCTTGTCCTCAAAATCCTTAATCTGCTTATCAATCATTCCTACAGGCTTCTGGATAAGTACAAGTACCTCTTTCAGTTCTTTCTCGAAGGTGTCATAAGGCTCATTGATTTTCTTCTTAACCTCTTTTCTTCTGTCCTCAATAGCCTTAGTCAGCTTATTCAGCTCTGCTCTGTCATTCTTTGCCTGCTGCATATTCTCTTCTGTGTAAACCACATTCTCGTAGTCAGTAATCTTCTGTCTTACTGCAGCCTCCAGCTCGTCCTTATTCCACTTAATCACACGAAGGAAATCATCCTCCGTAGGATTGATAAGTCGAAACTCCATACTTGCCGGTTTCTGTACCGCAACCTCATTTACCACTTCACCCTCAACCTTTTCGGTTTCGTTTACATTCTCTGCCATTGTCATTCCTCCTATATCTCATTTGGCCCGATTACTCGGATTGTCACATCTACTCTCGGATTTTCCGAGTAGAATTTCCTTACCTGTGCATCCACGACTGCCGCATCATCATGGTATGCCACATTGTTCAAGCTATCGCAGATAACTTTCCCGATATTGTCCCAGTCCGGTTTTTTTGCCGGTCTGATTTTATGCTCCAGCATCATTTTCTGTTTCTTCTTGCTAGTGGACTTCGGTATTCCGTAATATGCGATAATTCTCACATCCAGCATATCTTCATCCTTGAACATTCTGCCTTTTGTTGTCTGCTGATACATCAGCTTAACCAGATTCTCATAGCTTACTGTTTCATTCGGGGTATATGTATTTACATACTGTCCTACCCTGCTGAACTTCGGTCTTTGCTTTCCAAACGGCTGCCCTGGTACTGAGAAACGAATCTGCTTCATATCTTCATCCACTTTCTGCCTCCTATACATTGCCGCCAATCTCTGCTGCTATCTTATCTGTCACCTTATTTGCAGTAACCTTTGCCTTTCCGCTTGTTGCCTTGTAGAGTTCGGCTTTGTCTGTACCTTCCTCCACGTACACCTTCAAGTAGTAATCTAACTGCTTTCCGGTCTCTGTCTTTTTTCTCTTTCCCGGCCCGACTGTATAACCATTCTCATGAAGGATTGCCGTAACCGTCTTTCGATCTTCCAGCTTATCAATGCTGATTTCTGCCACCTTAATCAAACCCATGCCGTTATTCCTCCATTAAATTCTTCATTTCATCAAATCTCTTTGCTGCTACCTTTTCTCTCCAACTCCTGCCTGCGAATCTTACCGGAAAACACATCTCAAATATTCTGTCATAAATACGCTTGTAACGGATGTCCTGCGTCTCCTGCATCTCCTTCAATGTCATGTTCGTTGTAAGAATCAGCGGCTTTCCGGATAAATACCTGCTGTCGATGATGTTATATACCTTTTCCAAAGCATAGTCTGTACTTCTCTCGGCTCCCAAATCGTCGATTATCAGCAGCTTTGCAACATTCAGTCTTGCCATAATCTTCTCTTCCTCGTCCGGATTTCCCTGTATGTTCTGCAGTATCTTTACAAACGATGTCATAACCACCGGAATCATCTGATCCAGTAACTCATTTGCAATGCAGGCGGCTGTATAACTCTTGCCGGTTCCGACTGTTCCCCAGAACAATAACCCCTGCTTCTTTTCGTACATTTCATCAAATCTTCTCACGTACTTTTCGGCCAGGTTGTAAATTTTCTGGTTGTCTCCGTCTATCTGGTAGCCATTCAATCTCGCGGCTTTCAGTTTGGCATCCATAAGACTGCTCGCTCTCAATCTTTCTAAGCGCTACATTTCCTGTTTTTTCTTTTCAGCCTCTTCCCGCCGTTTGTTTTCTTCCACCTTGCATCTGCAGATACATGGAACAATCATCTCCCTTCCGCCTGTTACTGCTGATGCTGGCAATTTTGTCTGTTTCTTCGTTCTGCACTTTCCGCAGTAGAGTAAGCCGTCCGGACCGACATAATCTCCGTCATTCTCTTTCGTTTCAAATGCCTCTGCCGGTAAAATATCCTTCAACTCCATCGTTACTCACTCCTTCCAAACGGATTCTTGTTATCATCGTACTCAGCTTCTTTCTGTACTGTGCCGGCCTTTGGTAAGTAATCCAGGAATGGTGTTGACTCTCCTAAAAATGTCTTGCCATGCTTGATATACTTATCTTCTGTCTTATCCCTCTTACATTGTGTAGCGTAATTCTTTGCCGCTTCACATAACTGCTCGTGAGAATAGCCATCTTCCAGCCTTGCCTTGTACTTCTTATATGCCTGTGCCTTGTCAGCTTTTCTCGGATACAGACTCCAAAACTCCTCAAAATCTACTGAGTAGCTGTTTATTGCCCTGTTCGATTTTGACTCCGGTTTTGGCTCTGGATCTGTTTCTCCCAGAAACTCCGGTACCGTTTCTCCACTTTCCAGCATCGTTTTTTCGTCCTTTACCCTGTTGTAATATGCTCTCTGCCTGTCTGCCTCCGTAGAAGATTTTCCGATGAAATTCTGTATATCCATCATGTAAATCGCACCATTATCCAGAACCTCAATCAGCTCCAGCTTCTTAAATACATCAAGCGCCTTCTCCACGGTACCTACCTGGTGTCCGACTAAGGTTGCCAATATTTCCGGTGTGTAGGGTATCACATTTCTATACATCAGTCTTCCCTCATTTCTGAGACTTCTCAGATAGAGTTTCAGCAGGATGTTACTGTATATGTACCCGTCCTTCATGCTCTCCAAAATCTTTATTTCTTCCGAGTCGAAAAAGTCCTCCTTCAACTTTAGGTAATAATATTTTCTGTTATCTGCCATTCACTCACCGCCAATCATGCCATCAAATTCCTGCTGTCAAATCCATAATCGAAATCGGTCTTGTCAGTACCCTGTTATGTCTGCAGCAATTGCACAACTCGCATCTGTCCGGTTCTGCCTCTCCGGATTTCACTCTGAGGATTCTTGGCATATTCGCTTCTACCATGCTCAATGCCTCCTGCAGATAATTGTCTGTCACATGGATAATACGGATGTCCGGCTCTTTTTCTTTTGTCGCACCCGCAATGTAAAACGGCAGCTTCTTTCCGGTATTCTGTCTGACAATTTCCTGGTATATTGCACCCTGGATGTCATATCCCCAATAGCGAACAAAGTCCAAATATCCAATATCCTTTACCCACTTCAATTCTGTAATCGAGGACATAACCTTTAAGTCAACGATTGCCGTTTCCGGAATGTAGCTGTCGATCTTGATTTTCCATTTTGCTCCGAGCAGTTCACCTGTCATAATCACCTGTTTCTGTCCGGACATATATTTCATAAAATATGCGTCACGTTCAATACGTGCGATAATTTCCTCTGCTTTTACATAATCAGCCTTTAACTCTCCGTCCTTCTTGAACATCGACGGATTCTCTGCTTTGAACTTGTCGAGTGTTCCTTCAAAATAGGAATCCACATAGCTACCAACCATTAAGGCGGTTGTCTTTTCGTCCTCCCATCTTCCTTCCAATTTTTCCTTTGCTGAATATTCACAAGCCAACTTCCCGTATGTACCCGAAAAATCTTTGAACTGGGAAACACTCATATATTCCCTGTTTGCCTCCTGGCTATAATAGTTCTCGTCTGTCAGTTGCATTTATCTTCCTCCTTATACTTCTTCTAAGTCAAGACCGCCTACCTGGTTTTCATCCTGTGCGGGTGGCTCCTCTTCGTTCTGCTCAATCGCAAACGGATCCTCTGCCTCTACAATATCTGGCTGATTATCTCCGTAGCTTGCGTTTCCATCTTCGTCGTAAACCTTCTGATCATCCTGGATGGCTCTCTGCATATCAACCGACAATATACCCCACTTGCTAAGAAGCAGCTTAATAACCGTCTTTAATGCCATAGCTTCAAAATCAGTGGTCCACTTACTGCCTTTTTTATTCTTCTCAATGTCGTATCTGTATGCCTGCGAATATTTTCTTGCATGGTTATCAACCTCCGCTGTTGTCATGAAGAACTCTTTTCTGAACCCTGTCAGCAATTTGAACCACGCATAATACCCAACAACATTGTCCGGATTTCCTTCGTATCTCTGCTTGCAGTTTGAGAAGTCTGTTACAAATTCAACCTCTCCGGTAATCGGGTTGTAAGATAAAAGCTCGTCCTTATAAACCACCGCATAGTTCATCTTCTCGTAATATCCGGATCTGATTGCCAGCTGGATAAAACCTTTATACATCATCTGGAACTGAGCTACCGGGTGCTTTTCCCACTGTTTCGTCTGCTGATTGTATACACTTTCGTTATATGGAACGATTGCGCTAAATCCAAGATTTGTATCAATCGGCAAGTCATATGTTGCCGCAACGAACGCTGCGCTTATAATTGAGTTTGCAGGACATTTCTTTAACTGTGCGCTTCCGTGCACCACATTTGTTATCGATGCCAAGAACTGCGGTGCTTTCTGCCCTAATACCTCTGCAAATTTCTTTTTTACGTTCTCCTCTGAAACCATCTGTTTTACCATTGCCGCTGTGTTTGCCTGTGGTTTCTGGTTTCCCTGCGGCTGCAATTGAGTGTTCTGTTCTTCCATTGCTATTCCTCCTTTTTTGCTGTGGAGAATGTCTCTCCTATCATCTCCATAAATTCGCTTACTGTCATATCCTCTACACAATCTTTGCAAATGTAACCTTCCGGACTGTCGTAATACTTATCTTCCTCAAATATCCCTTCCCCGCATTTCACACATTCAAACACCGGTTTGGGTTCCGAAGCATTCGGGCATCTACTCACGCATGGATAGCTCCCACACATTGCACACATATAATTCCCTCCTTCTCTATATTTCTCAGTATCGTAGTTGCGTTTACTGCTCTTCTGAAAATATGATTCCTTAATTCATCCGGCAGTAGTAATTTCATGTAGTCCTTCGGCTGTCCGGTTATTTCAATTTTTCTCTCGCATAATCTGACAACCTCTTTGACTTCTTCATCGCTTATCTCGCATACTTCATTTCTGAACTTATCTACGATTTCTGCGATTTCTTCTTGGCTCATATGATTCCTCCATTCCAAGCAGGTATCTCAGTGCATCTGCTACATTTCTTGCCGTTTCCACAAGCATTAAAACCAGCGGTAATGTCAGCCATTCTCCGCCGTATGCCACATACCCTCTTTCTTCGTATGCCGCCTTTACTGCTACTTCTGTGAGTACCAGACCGACAATAATCCAAAACCAATTCCTTGATATGTATCTCTTAATACTTCTCATTTCGCCAGCTCCTTACTTGTAAAAATAGTGATTGCCATACTGGAAAAGAAATTCCAAGTTTTCTCTGTGCCATTTCGATTTTCCTTCGCTTTCAAAGTACAATGCACCCTGACTTTCATCCCATTTCTCAATCTGGATCAGCTCCAAAGCCTCATAACATTCCTGGTCTGGTTCTGTTGTGTACCATCTTCCTCCGTCCTGCATGGGACTAAACTGCCATCCTCCTGTAGATGTTCTTTCGTATATCACTTCCTCGATAGTGTCTGGAAAATCGTCACTCCATACTCTGTTGAGAACTACGAGCATAACCAACGCTTTGCCTTCGACTCCCTCGCTTTCTGCCTCTGCCATTGCTATCTTGGCAAGCAGGTAAGCATCGTCGGGATTCCAGTCCATACTTGCTATTACCGTTTCCTGCTCTTCCTGTTCCTTTTTCTGTACGGTTGCTCTTTCCTCTACCGCTATGGTTACATCCGGATGTGGCACCACTTCTTCAATTACCTGTACCTTACTGTTTTTCTCTTTGTTGCCTGTGCCATTTTGAGCTAATGTATAAGTCTCTCTGACACCTTTAACCATGCATACTGCAGCTCCGCATATTGCCACGACTTTCAAACCGAACAATATCCTTCGCTTGCTTTTTCTGTTCATAATAAATCTCCTTTCCGGTATCGCTCCGGCTTTTAATTGCCCTTGATGTACTTCTCTCCGACAATTTTCATTTCGCTAATAATTTCTGCCATCTTTTCAAGCTTATCGAGTATCTGTTTCAGTTTTGGAATTTCTTCGCAACTGATAACTTCGTCCTCTGTTATCTCTATTAAGTCCTCCTTCATGGCTTTTAGCTCGTCCTCGTTAAACCCTTTCAAAAGCCGTAGTGCAATTCCCTGTATGCTTTTTTCTTCTGTCGCCAGTGGTAAAAAACCATGTACTGGACACTCTCTCATGCAATACCTTGTAATCAGTTCCGGAGCGTTGTATAGGTCCGACATAAGCACCACTTTGTCCACCGGAACCACTTTCGTATTTCCAAGTTCGTAATCTGCCAGCGTAGATACCGAAATTCCTAAAAGCTCTGCGGCTCCTTCACGGCTATATAGCCTCTCATTGTATTCTGCTGCCTTTTTCCTCGCCTTGAAATATACATTTGTGTTCTCGTTTATAGGGCCTCTTCCCATTTCGTGTTACCTACCCTTCCGTTATAATTTAATTATCACCAGAGGGGATAGCCGGTATCTTGATGTTCAGCAGGCTATTGACGGCATCCACGATTTTCTCATTCATCATTTTGCCGTTGATAACCAAAGACAACCGATCTCTGGAGATATCCAGTTTCTCTGCCAGCAGATTAACACTCATTTTTTGTTTCATGAGTTCAATCTTTACTGTCTGGCACCATTCGTCCGATGGAGTATCAATTCGTTCCGGCAATCCCTCTGTACCAAGCACTTCATTGATTTTTTCAGCGATTGCCTGGTAACTTGCGTTAGAGTACCGTCCATTGATAACTGAGGAAACTGTCGCAACGCTGTATCCGATGCGTTCTGCAAGCTGTTTGAGAGTCATATCATTGTCAATCACAGCCTTTCTTACATCCTTACTCCATTGTGATGTTTCCTTTTTCATTCACGTATCACTCCTTTCTCGCATTTGCTTATTATTTATTGTTTATTTTTGCGTGTTTGCGTGCTATAATGTAAGTAAATCTATTTACAGGCTCGCAAACGTGCCTTGAAATACCATCACTCTCAGCTCGCAACTTTGAATTGATTTGTATTTCATGTATTTATTATACCACGTATATGCGAGTTTGTAAATGTTTTAATACTCAGTTGCGAGATTATTTTTATACGGAGGTAACTCATGGAAATAATTGAAAGAATCTACGAAACCCTTGGAAAAACAGACAAAAAAGCCTACGAACTCTGTGAGAAGTTGGGGGTGCGCACTTCCACAATGTCAACTTGGAAATCTCGCACCAGCGATCCGCCTGCTAAGTACATGAAAACCATTGCTGATTTTCTGGGCGTGTCTCTCGATTATCTGCTTACCGGGCAGGAGGCTCCTGTACGCAAGACAACAACTCCGGAAGAGGACGAACTTCTAGAACTTTACCGGGCATTGCCAGATAGCAAAAAATATGAATTTGTCGGGGAACTCAAAGGATTTATGAAAGCCTATACAGAATCCCAGAAATATCTCGACGAGGAAAAAAGATTGTCAGTTTAGAATGGTACCGGTGCTATGGCCGCTACTAAGACGAGGAGAAATGCCTATGACAAATGCTACTCACTATTTTGTGCTGGCACGTTCCGAGGAAAAGGCAGAGAATTACTGCGCTGCTTTACTTCTCTACCTTTCTTCTTTCTGTGACAGCTTTAATTCTGGCTCCGGGAATTATCCTACTGGTGCCATTGCTAAAATCCGGATGCTGCAGTTCAAGCTCGGTCTTTCCGATAATGAACTCTCCGATCTGGTACACTCTTATGGTCCTCTTACTGACTCCGAGTGTAGAACTTTATTAACCTACTCCATAAAAGGCTGTATCTCCGGAATACAATCAGTCTTATCCGGGTGTGCCTATGGATGCTAAAAAATTTTCAGAACGTCTATCTCTCTGCATGAAGCAAAATGGATTGAACGGTGCGGAACTCTCTTCTATATCTGGAGTGACAGCTGCTACTATATCCCGGTACCTCAACGAGCTCCGGATACCTACTGTCGATAACATCATTCAGCTTGCGGATGCTCTCAACGTGTCCGTAGATTATCTTTTAGGACTGCATGATGTCCCGGATGATAAAATGCTCATTTCTGCTTATTCAGTCGCATCCTGCGACGATAAACGCGTACTGTGGACGCTTCTGGAACGATACGGAGGAAAACATGAAACAGCTGACAGGTAACGAGGATTTTACTCTGCATGGTTCCGCTACCGGCTTAACGGTACAGAACTTCTGGAGATGGGCCTACTCAGACCTTATCGACAATACCCAGCGTGGAGTAATGGCAGAATTTCTCGTTTATTCATCACTACGGAATACCCCCACGCAAATGCGAGAGAACTGGATTCCCTATGACGTAACCAGTCCATCCGGACGCAGGATTGAAGTAAAATCTGCCGCTTACATTCAAGCCTGGACACCAGAAAACATCTTTGCACAAATCCGCTTTGACATTGGCAAAAAACTTGCCTGGGATAACGAAACTGTTTCTTATGCCTCAGAAGCAAAGCGTAACTGTGACTTGTATGTATTCTGTCTATTTAATGCCATGACAAAGGACATCTCCCTTCTCGATCTCGACTATTGGGATTTCTATGTTCTTCCCACCTCTGTCCTAAATGAAAAGGTCCCAGTTCAGAAGGGAATCTCATTGTCCTCTCTTCTAAAGCTGGGGCCTGTCAAGACAGACTATGCCGGTCTTGGCTCTGTGATTGAATCTATCAAACTGTAAAGGAAGTGATACTATGAAGCTGCCTAACGGTTACGGAAGTGTAACCAAATTATCCGGAAACAGACGCAAGCCTTATCTGGCACGTGTTACTCTCGGATGGATTACTGACGAGCAAACAGGAAAAACAGTACAGAACCGTGTACCGGTAGGTACCTATAAGACTAAAAAAGAAGCACTGCAGGCATTGGCTGAATACGGAGCCAATCCATACGACATACAGAACAATAACCTTACCCTCGCTGAGCTTTATCAGAAATGGACCGAGGCTTACTTTCCTACCCTGGAGAGCGAATCATCCACCCGAACCATTACATCCGCTTGGAAATACTGCCATGTTCTTTATAGTATGCGTGTCAAGGACCTACGTGCCAGACACATCAAGGGAGTTATGGAGGACGGATATATCATTGCTTCACGTGGCAAGGACGCAGGAGAAAAGGTATATGCCTCCCCTGGAACAAAAGCCAGAATCAAGTCTATGTTTAACCTCATGCTGGACTATGCTCTCGAATATGAGCTTGTAGATAAGAATTATGCCAGAACCTTTGACCTCTCTAATGACATCATACGAGAAAAGGAAGAGGCTACACGCGGTCATATCAATTTTACCGAATCCGAAATGCAAACCCTCTGGGACAACCTCGGAAAAATCCGGTTCGTCGACTGGATTCTTATTCAGTGCTACATGGGATGGCGGCCCCAGGAACTCGCTATACTTGAACTTGCCAATGTTGACCTGGAGAACTGGTGCATCACCGGCGGCATGAAAACCGAGGCTGGCCGGTACCGTACTGTCCCAATACACCCACGCATCAAAGAGCTTGTGCGTAATAACTATGAGCAGGCTGTTTCACTTGGCAGCGACCGCTTATTTAACGATCCCGATGCAGTCAAAGGTGGCATGAAGATAACATACGACAAATATGCAGGACGTTTCGAGAAGGTAATCTCTGCTCTGAAACTTCGAGAGGACCACAGACCGCACGATCCGCGAACCACTTTCATCACTATGGCAAAGAAGGCCGGAGTAGATGAATATGTCGTAAAACGTCTTGCCGGTCACAAGATCACCGACGTAACCGAAGCAGTCTATACAAAACGTGATATTGAATGGCTCAGAGAGGAGCTGGAGAAGATGCCGTAACCCCCGTGGTTGCGGCTTTCCTTATGCTCTCCACTATGCATATTTTTGTTTCCTTCTCGTTGTTGCCTACTTGTTACCTACCCGTGTCCTACTCAACAATTTTTGTCGCTTTTCACCGCTTGCCACACCAAATTTTCATTTTCTATTTTCAGCAATAAAAAAGTACCGCAACCCCTGAGATTACGGTACTTTCAAGCCTTACGGCATTTTCACTTTGCAAAGTATATTTAGAACTTACCAGCGTTAGCTGCTTCTTCGATAGAAACTGCAACTGCAACTGTCATACCAACCATTGGGTTGTTACCAGCACCAATAAGACCCATCATTTCTACATGGGCAGGAACTGATGATGAACCTGCGAACTGTGCATCTGAATGCATACGTCCGAGTGTATCTGTCATACCGTATGAAGCAGGACCTGCTGCCATATTATCAGGATGAAGTGTTCTACCTGTTCCACCGCCTGAAGCTACTGAGAAGTATTTCTTGCCTGCTTCAAGTCTTTCCTTCTTGTAAGTACCTGCAACAGGATGCTGGAATCTTGTAGGGTTAGTTGAGTTACCTGTGATAGATACGTCAACATTCTCTTTCCACATGATTGCAACACCTTCCGGAACTGAGTTAGCGCCGTAGCAGTTTACTTTGGAACGGAGTCCGTCTGAATATGCGATTCTTTCTACTTCTTTAACTGTATTTGTGTATGGATCGTACTCTGTCTCTACAAATGTAAATCCGTTAATTCTTGAAATAATCTTAGCTGCGTCTTTACCAAGTCCGTTAAGAATAACTCTTAAAGGTTTCTGACGTACTTTGTTAGCCTTTTCAGCAATACCGATAGCACCTTCAGCGGCTGCGAATGACTCATGACCTGCTAAGAATGCGAAACATTCTGTCTCTTCTTCAAGTAACATCTTACCAAGGTTACCATGTCCAAGACCTACTTTACGTGTATCTGCAACTGAACCAGGAATACAGAATGACTGAAGTCCTTCTCCGATTGCTGCTGCTGCGTCAGCGGCTTTTCTGCAGCCTTTCTTAATTGCGATTGCTGCACCTACGATGTAAGCCCAACATGCATTTTCAAAACAAATTGGCTGAATCTTCTTGATCTGGTTATACACATCAAGTCCAGCATCCTTTGTAATCTTCTCTGCTTCTTCAATAGAAGAAATTCCATAGCTGTTTAAAGCTGCGTTAATCTGGTTAATTCTTCTTTCATATGATTCAAATAATGCCATCTGTTGTTACCTCCTATTCCTGTCTTGGGTCAATGATCTTAACTGCATCATCAACACGGCCATACTGACCCTTTGCTTTTTCCCAAGCTACGTTTGGTTCATCACCCTTCTTAACGAAATCTGTGAACTTACCAAGTGAAACGAACTGATAACCGATGATTTCATCATTAGCATCAAGAGCAATTCCAGTTACATAACCTTCTGCCATTTCAAGGTAACGAGGACCTTTCTCAAGTGTTCCGTACATTGTACCAACCTGTGAACGAAGTCCCTTTCCTAAATCTTCAAGACCTGCACCGATTGCAAGACCATCTTCTGAGAATGCTGACTGTGTTCTTCCGTAGATAATCTGAAGAGCAAGTTCTCTCATTGCTGTATTAATTGCGTCACATACCAAGTCAGTGTTCATTGCTTCAAGAACAGTAAGACCCGGAAGAATCTCTGCTGCCATAGCTGCTGAATGTGTCATACCTGAGCATCCGATTGTCTCAACTAAAGCTTCCTGGATAACTCCGTTCTTTACGTTAAGAGAAAGCTTGCAGGCTCCCTGCTGTGGTGCACACCAGCCAATACCATGTGTAAAGCCTGAAATGTCTTTGATTTCCTTGTACTGAACCCAGTTACCTTCTGTAGGACAAGGTGCAGCGCCATGATGAACGCCCTGTGCTACTGGGCACATATTCTTGATTTCCTGTGTGTAAATCATTATGTAACTCCTTTCGAATTGTAAAAAATCACTTTGCGGAGCACTTTAGTATCTGCCATAATACAGCTCCACAATTAGTCTTATAATCTCATATTCAGACAAAAATTTCAAGTGTTATATTGTATATAATTTTATTCAGTTACTTCGATTTTACGAATTGCCTTTGTACGGATTTCTTCACAAATATCGTTAATAAACTGTTCCAGCGGCTTCTGTCCTTCGTCTCCTAAAAATCTGCTTCTAACGGAAACTGCTCCTGTTTCCTGCTCTTTTTCTCCAACTACAAGAATATATGGAACTCTTGCAAGTCTTGCATCACGAATCTTATAACCAAGCTTTTCAGCTCTGTGATCTGCCTCTACATATATCTTGTGTTCACGAATCTTTGCGGCAACAGAATCTGCATAATCTGCATACTTATCAGATATAGGAAGCACTCTTACCTGTTCAGGGCAAAGCCATGTTGGGAACATTCCGGCATATTTTTCAATAAGCCATGCAAGTGTTCTTTCATAGCATCCCATACTTGTCCTGTGAATGATGTAAGGTCTTACTTTATCGCCCTTTTCATCTATATAATACATATCAAATTGTTCGGCAAGGAGAGCATCCCACTGGATTGTTATCATTGTGTCTTCTTTGCCATATACATTCTTGGCATTAATATCCACCTTAGGACCATAGAACGCAGCTTCACCGATATCTTCAACAAACGGAATTTTAAGTTCATTAAGAACATTCCTGATGTGCTGTTCTGTATCTTCCCATACTTCAGGCTTGCCAATGTACTTATTGCCAGGGTTCGCAGGGTCCCATCTTGAAAGGTGGTATGTTACATCTTCCTCAACTCCAAGTGTTCTTAAACAATACTGTGCAAGTGCGATACAATCCTTAAATTCCTTAACCATCTGGTCAGGTCTTACAATAAGATGTCCTTCTGAAATAGTGAACTGACGTACTCTTGTAAGTCCGTGCATCTCACCTGAATCTTCATTTCTGAAAAGTGTGGATGTCTCACCATATCTTAAAGGAAGATCTCTGTAGCTCTTCTGGCTTGCCTTATATACATAATACTGGAATGGGCATGTCATAGGTCTTAAAGCAAAAACTTCTTTGTCTTTTTCCTCATCACCCAGTACAAACATTCCGTCTTTGTAATGATCCCAATGTCCTGATATTTTGTATAAATCACTCTTTGCCATAAGAGGTGTCTTAGTTCTTACATATCCTCTTGAGTCTTCTTCGTCTTCAATCCATCTTTGAAGTGTACGGATGATTCTTTCACCCTTAGGCATTATAAGAGGAAGTCCCTGACCGATAACATCTACTGTTGTAAAAAGTTCCATCTCACGTCCCAGCTTATTGTGGTCACGTCTCTTAATATCTTCAAGGTGCTCAAGGTATGCTTTAAGGTCATCATTTTTGGTAAACGAAATACCATAAATTCTTGTAAGTACCTTATTGTTGCTGTTGCCTCTCCAATATGCTGCAGATGAAGCTGTCAGTTTCACTGCTTTAATTGCTTTGGTGCTCATAAGATGTGGTCCCGCACAAAGGTCAACAAAGTCGCCCTGACGGTAGAATGATATCACGGCATCTTCCGGAAGATCATTAATAAGTTCAACCTTATATGGTTCTCCTCTGTCTTCCATGAGCTTAATTGCTTCTTCTCTTGGGAGTTCAAATCTTTCAAGGGATGCTCCTTCTTTTATAATCTTCTTCATCTCTGCTTCAAGGTTATCAAGGGCTGCTCTGTCAAATGCAGGGCAGTCAAAGTCATAATAAAAGCCTTCGTCAATGGATGGTCCGATTGTAAGCTTTGCATCAGGGTAAAGTCTCTTAACAGCCTCTGCAAGTACATGGGAGGTTGTATGCCAGTATGCCTTTTTACCTGCTTCATCATTAAATGTAAGAATATTAAGGTTGCAATCTTCTGAAACAACTGTTCTTAAATCAACGACCTTACCGTCAATTTCTCCTGCACAGGCGTTTCTCGCAAGTCCTTCACTAATATCTTTCGCAATATCGATTACCGACATTGCTTCACTGTACTCTTTCTTAGAGCCATCTTTTAATGTTACTATCATTTCTATGCCTCTTCTTTCTCTTCTTCATCACCAAAATCATATGAAAAACACTGATTGTATTTCTTTACAGTATTTTTGCTGGTGGTTGTTTTTCCAATAAAAAATCCGATTATTATTCCGACAAAAGTACATACTGCGGCTGCAATGATTAACTCTTTGTTGGTTCTTGTCTGTTCTGCTTCGATAAGCTCTGCTACTTTTTTGGTTCCTTCTTTGATTTTGCTCATAAAAATTGCCTCCTTAGATACTAATATGTATAATGCGCTTTTTGTGCCTGTGTTATACAAAAAAACCCCTTGCTAAATGCAAGGGGCAATAATTATCGCGGTTCCACCCAAGGTTCGCCTTAACACAGGCATCTCTTATGATTATAACGGAATCACCGGGCAGGATTGGTGCCACTCCGAGGTAGTCTTCACATAACATCCGTAAAGCCTCACACCACCCAGCTTCTCTCTGACACTTCATATTATGCTACTCGTCTCATCAACGTTTTATCTATATGCGTTAATTATAAACATATAAAAAAAATTAGTCAATAAATTTTTCTAAAATCTCACCGGCTTTTGCAAGAAGTTCTTCCCTTGCCACAGGTTTGACAAGATACCCTGCCGGTTTCTTGTCCATACACTCTTTAATAAGGTGTTTGTTCGTAACTCCCGTAAGGAATATCACGGGTATTTTATCGCATCCATCCATACCTTTTATTATATCAAAAGTTGCCGGTCCGTCTAATCCCGGCATCTTATAATCAAGAATAATCAGGTCAGGTTTATGATTTTTCAAAAATTCAATTGCTATGCTCCCGCCTTTTGCGGAACATACCTTATAAACCGGTGCCAGATACATATTTAAAAGCTTTAACATCCTGCTGTCATCATCAACTACTAATATTGTCTTCATAATTTGCATATCCTACCTAATTCCACCTCAATAGTCAAAAAAAATACGAATCTTCCATACAGACAATACCACATATTGTCTGAAAATGGAATATCCGTATTTAATTCAAAATGCAATCCTGTTCTTCTGTTTACTGTTAAGCCTCGATATTCTGCCTTTAATTGTATCTTTCACAATTTATCACACTAATATTGTAGTGAATACTTTCACAATACTCAATTACCAAAAATTACATATACTTAAATATATGGAATATCATTGTTTTATTACGTTTAGTAGGAGATGAAGTATGTTAAGTTACAAACCACTTTTTGACTTTATAAATAAAAATCATATTTCAACATACTACCTTTTACAACATGGTATAGATAACCGTACTCTCCACAACTTAAAGCATAACCAGAATATTACAATGCTGACCGCAGAAAAAATATGCAATATTCTTAATTGTACTATTTCTGACATCGTTGTATTCATTGAGGAATAATCGTTACTCTCCCCCCCGTCACTATTGAAATTCCCCTTTCTTATATGTTATAATCCGAAGTATTCGGGAATTGCAGAGATTGTGCAGCAATGGAGCAATTCAGTCATATCTATGAAAACGAGGAAATTACATTGGCTAATTTAAATGAAGAAATTAAAAGGCGACGTACATTCGCTATAATATCCCATCCGGATGCAGGTAAAACCACATTAACCGAAAAGTTTCTTTTATATGGCGGTGCCATTAATCTTGCAGGTTCCGTTAAAGGAAAAAAAACAGCAAAGCATGCTGTTTCGGATTGGATGGAAATTGAAAAGGAACGTGGTATTTCCGTTACCTCTTCGGTATTACAGTTTAACTATGATAATTATTGTATTAACATACTTGATACGCCGGGTCATGAAGACTTCTCAGAGGATACCTACCGTACACTCATGGCTGCCGATTCGGCGGTAATGGTTATAGATGGTTCCAAAGGTGTTGAAAAGCAGACAATCAAACTTTTCAAGGTCTGTGTAATGCGTCATATCCCTATTTTTACCTTTATTAATAAAATGGACAGGGATGCCAACGATCCTTTTGAACTCTGTGATGAGATAGAAAGTATTCTCGGCATCAAAACATGTCCTATTAACTGGCCTATCGGTTCAGGTAAAGAATTTAAAGGTGTATATGACAGAAACACTAAAATAGTTTCTACATTTACGGCCGCAATGAACGGACAAAAGGAAGTTGCCGAGCGTGACCTCCACATTGATTCCGATGAGCTTATTGGGGAAATCGGTACCCATTTCAAGGATAAATTAATAGAAGATGTTGAGCTTTTAGATGGTGCAAGTGCTGAATTTAATATGGATGAAGTCAATGCCGGTACACTTACTCCCGTATTTTTCGGTTCTGCCTTAACTAACTTCGGTGTTGAGACTTTCTTAAAGCATTTCCTTAAGATGACCTCATCTCCTTTGCCTCGTAATTCCAACGAAGGGATTATTGATCCATTTACTGAAGATTTTTCAGCATTTGTATTTAAAATACAGGCAAATATGAACAAAGCCCACCGTGACAGAATTGCATTTATGAGAATCTGCTCCGGAAAATTTGAATCCGGAATGGAAGTTAATCATGTGCAGGGTGGACGTAAGGTTAAGCTTTCCCAGCCACAACAGTTAATGGCTGATGAGCGTAAGATAATCGAAGAAGCTTATGCAGGCGACATTATCGGTGTATTTGACCCAGGTATTTTCTCAATCGGTGATACCTTAGAGCTTTCCAATAAAAAATTTGCTTTTGAAGGTATTCCGACTTTCGCTCCTGAGCATTTTGCCAGAGTCCGTCAGATTGATACCATGAAGCGTAAACAGTTTATCAAGGGAATTAACCAGATTGCACAGGAAGGTGCTATCCAGATTTTTCAGGAATATAACACCGGCATGGAAGAAATTATTGTCGGTGTAGTAGGTGTTCTCCAGTTTGATGTTCTAAAATATCGTCTGGAATCGGAATACAATGTTGAAATAAGGCTTGAAACTCTGCCTTATGAATATATCAGATGGATTGGAAATCCTACAGAAATTGATCTTGACAGGATTGTCGGAACTTCTGATATGAAGAAGATAAAAGACCTTAAAGACCGTCCTCTCCTCTTATTTGTAAATGAATGGAGTATCGGAATGGTGCTTGACAGAAATAAAGGTCTTATCCTTAACGATTTTGCAAAATAAAAATTGAGTAGATAAGGTGTTATTCACCATCTGGGTAGAGATTTCTAGGCCGCGAGCTTGGAATTCTCTACCTTTTTTGCACATTTCCGTTGTTTGGGTAGAGATTCACGGATGACAGCTGTGGGATTCTCTATCTTTTCGACCGATTTTTGCTGTTATATAAAAAAAATACCTACCGAGGAATTTATTCTACGATAGGTATTATCTAAAGATTATCTCTCTTTATGTTCCTTCAAAACCACATACTAAAAACTTTTCTGAAACATCTTAACATTTCCAACAACCTCTATAAGCCGTCTTGGTCAAGCCCTCGACCTATTAGTATCAGTCAG